>JAEEGJ010016004.1_pt1 | contig 17340 bp, 17 predicted proteins | sample 8958761 | NCBI WGS metagenome assembly JAEEGJ01 (sample SAMN16246546, study PRJNA631951) | gut metagenome | biome: gut microbiome; feature: rumen; material: RS-attached | host: Bos | place: Iran: Karaj | collected 2018-10 | reverse complement strand
AGGATCGAACTCTCAAATAAATTTTTGAGAGCCGTTTGGCTCTATTACTCTTTTTAAACTCAATTCTTAGAATTGAAAAGGTCCGTTTTACTTCAAGTTTTGCATTCTATTCAATTTTCAAGATCCGTGCCTTTTTGCGGTGTTTCAGGGCGTTTTATGCACCCCCGTTCCGCAAAGCGCTTGTAAAGAATATAACAAGTGGTGATTATTGTCAAGCAGTTTTTTGAGAATTTCGAATTAAATTTTTTGGCGGCCCGAAGACCGCCAAAATACGCATTCTCCACTTACTTGAGCTTGCTCTTTCTGACACGTCTCGTACGGCCTTGTTTAAGGTTGTGTACGCGTATCATCAATACGATATTCATTATAATAATGGCAAGCATTATGAAGGCTATCGTTATCGACACTCCGGTGTTCTGTTTTACGAACAGGACAAGCGGCGGATATTTGGCCATCAGCTCCTCCTCTGTTTCAGGCGGAGGTGTAGGCGTCGGAGTGGGCGTGGGAGTAGCCGGATAATAGTCGGCCGGTTCCTCGCCGGGTTTCTGTACTCCGTCATACTGGGGCTGCTGGTCCCAGGGTGCATTAACAGACTTATAGTCTCCTGTTGTTCCGTAAACACGCTCGACAGGGTCACTCTTCCAGCACGAAAGATTTGCGTATGCAGCGATCGACGCACAGTACATCGTCGTATAGAACTGATACTTGGGCGGAACGTTGCAGATCGTGATCATAAGATCATGCCCGTTCTTGCAGACTGTATAAAGCGTCAGACACTTACCGGCCTGTGACGTTGTTCCCGTCTTCCCGCCGATTATCGCAGCTATCTGGGAGGATGAACCGTTGGCTGTCTTGGAAGCAAGCCAGGGATCATATAAAAGGTTATTAGAATTCTTAACATAAGACCAGGGTTCCGCCCTGTGACGGTTCGTCGCCTTGAATACGTGCGAAGGGCAGCTGATCAGGGTATTGAATTCAGGAATATCCGTAGCAGCAGCCATAATGGTGCACATGTCTGCAGCGGTCGTGTAGTGGTTGTCATCGTGAAGTCCGCAAGCGTTTGTGAAGTGCGTGCCCTTGCAGCCGAGCTTCTCCGCCCTGAGGTTCATCAGGACAGCGAACGCCTCGATCTTTTTAAAGTTAAGGATGTTCTCTTTTGTATCGTGAAGGTGATCAAGGATGTACTTCGAGTTGACCCCGTCCTTATTGAGCGCTTCACCGTCTGCAGGGAACTTTTCGAAGAATGCATCAACGCAGCCCTCTGCGAGGACGTTTGCCGCATCGTTTCCCGAAGGGAGCATAAGTCCATACATCAGCTCGCTGACCTTGACCTTTTCGCCTTTGACGACGCCCATCAGCGACGAGTCGTTTCCGAGTCCCTTGAGCGCATTCTCAGATACCGTGAGCTTCTCATCGGTATCAAGATATTCAAGGCTCAAAAGGCACGTCATGACCTTCGTCATCGATGCGGGATAGATCTTCGTATCAGCCTGAAGTCCCATGACCGTCATACCCGTCGTCTTATCGTAAGCACAGTAAGAAGTGCAATGGACTTCCTCGAGCGGCGGAACAAAGATCTCAGGCTGTCCGACGTCTGCCGATACCGTGCCCGTCATGCGCTGCGAGAACGACATGACCGTAATAACGGTCAGCGCCGCTGCAAGTACAAAAGCCGGTAATCTTCTGAAGATCTTCATCATTCTTCGTTTCCGTTCTCAGGTTCAGCCTTGGGAGCTTCGCCCTCAGCCTCTGCGTCCCCGTCTTCGACTTCGGTATCTACCTCGCCTCTGACTTCACCTTCTTCAGGCTCTTCACGGTCAGTGAGTGCAAAGTCAACGACAGATGCATTCTTGGACTTCATAAGCCTTACGCCTGATGTCGCACGTGAAAGCGTAGGGATCTCGGAAGCGGATACTCTGATGATGACACCCTGTCCGGTAATGATGAGCAGGTCGTCTTCGTCCGTTACGGGAACCGTACCGATAAGGCGTCCCGTCTTCTCGCTTACCTTATATGTGATGAGACCCTTACCGCCTCTGTTCTGGCTTCTGTAATCGTCAGCCTTGGTCCTCTTGCCGTAACCGTTCTCGGAGATAACGAGGATCTCCTTCTCGGGATCGACAGGCTCCATGCCTACGACTACGTCATCGTCGTCAAGCTTCATGGCGCGTACGCCGGAAGCGGTACGGCCCATGTCACGGGCATCGTCGGAGTTGAACCTGATGGCCTTACCCTCAGCGCTGACAACGATGACTTCCTGGCCTGCAGACGTGAGCTTGACGGAGACGATGCTGTCGTCTTCCCTGAGCCTTGCGGCGATGAGACCGTTCTTGTTGATGTTTGCATACTTGGAAAGAGCAGTCTTCTTGATGACGCCCTGTCTGGTGACCATGGTGAGATAGAGATCCTCGTTGTCAAAATCGTCAACGGGGATGACGTTGTGGATCGACTCGCCCTCAGCAAGCTTCAGGAGGTTAACGAGCGCGGTTCCGCGTGAAGAACGCGAGGTCGTCTCAGGGATCCTGTAGCCCTTGATCTTGAAGACCCTTCCCGTGTTGGTGAAGCAGAGTAGGAACTTGTGAGTGGTCGTCGTGATGATCTTCTCAACATAGTCCTCTTCACGCGTGGACTGGCCGGAAATGCCGCGGCCGCCCCTGTGCTGTGCCTTGTACGTTGAAACGAGCTGGCGCTTGATGTAGCCCATGTGTGTGAGCGTAACGACGATGTTCTCCTCCTGGATGAGAGACTCGTCATCGATGTCATCGAACGTGCCGTAAACGATCTCGGTGATCCTCGGTGTAGCGTACTTGTTCTTGATGGCAAGGAGCTCGTCCTTGATGATGGAATCAAGGAGCGTCTTGTCGCTCAACACCTTGCGGAAGTACTCGATCTCTTCGGTGAGAGCCTTGATCTCAGCTTCGAGCTTTTCGCGCTCGAGGCCTGTGAGACGTCCGAGTCTCATGTCGACGATCTGCTGTGCCTGCTTGTCGGACAATCCGAATCTCTCGCACATACGCGCCTTGGCTTCGACTTCCGTTCTTGAAGACCTGATGATCGCGATTATCTCGTCGATGTGGTCGATCGCGATGAGGAGTCCCTCGTCGATGTGGCGCTTCTGTTCGTCTTTTTCAAGATCGTACTGTGTGCGGCGCGTTACGACGTCTTCCTGGTGGTTGATGTAGTAATAGAGGGCATCCTTGAGACCAATGAGCTTAGGCTCGAGCTTGCCGGTCGCATCAGGAACCAATGCGAGCATGTTTGCGCAGCACGCTTCCTGGAGTGAGCAATTCTTATAGAGCTGGTTGAGTACGACTTCAGGGTTCGCGTCCTTCTTGACGTCGATTACGATACGAACCTGTTCGTTACGGTCGGATTCGTCTCTGATTCCCGTAATACCTTCAACCTTCTTCTCCTTAACGAGGTCAGCCATCCTCTCGATGAGCCTTGCCTTGTTGACGCAGTAAGGGATGTCGTGGACGATGATCCTTGTCTTGCCTGCGTGATCCTCGATCTCGGCGTGGGCGCGTACCATGATGCGGCCCCTGCCCGTCGTGTAAGCCTCGCGGATACCGGATGTTCCGAGTATCTGGCCGCCCGTCGGGAAGTCAGGTCCCTTGATGACCGTCATGAGCTCGTCAACGGAAACGTCAGGATTCTCGATCATCATGATGCATCCGTCGATTACTTCGCCCAAGTTGTGCGGAGGGATGTTCGTAGCCATACCTACCGCGATACCGATACCGCCGTTTACGAGGAGGTTCGGGAATCTCGAAGGAAGAGCGATAGGCTCCATCTCGTGCTCGTCGAAGTTGGGTCTGAAATCAACGGTGTTCTTGTTGATGTCCCTGACCATTTCGAGAGCGATCTTGTCGAGCCTTGCTTCCGTGTAACGGTAAGCAGCCGGCGGATCTCCGTCCAGTGAACCGAAGTTTCCGTGTCCGTCGACCAGCGGGTGTCTTAAGGAGAAGTCCTGGGCAAGTCTGACCAATGCATCGTAAACGGAAGCGTCACCGTGGGGATGGAAACGTCCCAAAACGTCTCCGACCGTTGTGGCGCACTTACGGTACGGCTTGTCAGGGGTAAAGCCCTGGGTGAACATCGAATAGATGATCCTTCTGTGGACCGGCTTCATGCCGTCCCTGATATCGGGAAGCGCACGGTCAGAGATGACCGACATCGCGTAGTCTATAAAAGATTTCCTCATCTCGCCGTCAAGATCGACGGGGATGATAGTTGTCTGTTCCGACTTGAAGGCCTGATCCATGTCAGCTTCCTGCTGCAATCTGGACAGCTTCTTATCTTCACTCTCAGCCATTAGTAACCTCCTTGGCCCTGCAGATCAGCGCCTGCAGTCCTTCTTATTTCCAAACTATAGTATTATAACATAACTATTTATAATTCGCGCACGCGTAAATATTATAATAAATAGAGGGAAAATTCGAGGACAGATTAAGGCAGTTTGAGGGTACTTCAGGACAAAGGCTCTTTGGCGGGCATGCCGGCCTTCCTGGGGAATCTCGCAGGTGTGGGACGGATCTTGCGGACAACGATTATCGAACGGTCCATGTCAGTTCCGGGAAGCCTGAACGTATCTGTTTTCTCAATGGTGCCTCCGAGGAGCGCGATCGCTTTCGTGGCATTCTTTATCTCATCTTCCGCATGGCCCTTCATGGCAAGGAATACTCCACCGACCTTGACGAACGGCAGACAGTATTCGGCAAGCACGGGGAGCGCGGCAACGGCCCTGGCCGTGACTATGTCAAAGCTCTCGCGGTATTTCTTGTCTTTACCGCCGTCTTCAGCCCTTGTATGGACCATGTTGACGCCTTCAAGGGAAAGAGCGCTGCATACCTCGCCTAAGAAACCCAGGCGCTTTGCAAGCGAATCCATAAGCGTGACCTTAAGCTCAGGCATGGATATCTTGATGGGAAGACCGGGGAACCCCGCGCCCGTACCTATATCGGCAAGCGTCAGGTCGTTCTTTCCCGCTTTTGTCTGCTCTTCCCTGATGTAAGGGCAGAGCGTCAGCGAATCGATGAAGTGCTTCATCGCTATGCCGTTGTCGTCGTCGACGGCTGTAAGGTTCATGACCTTGTTCTTTTCTCTGAGCATTGAGGCATATATCTGGAAAGAACGGATCTCTTCCGCAGAGAGCGGCACGCATATCTCGGGAGAGCATTCCTCGAGAACGGGTGCAACGCCTTCGCCGGCTGTTTCAACCGCAGGCTCGGAAACCTTCTCAGTCACCTTCGTGCCCTCGCTGTTGATGTCAACGCGCTTGGGAAGGCTGTCTCTCAGCCTCTTGATGTCAGCTTTTGTTATAGGCTTTCTCTTGCGGTTGGAATCATTCAGCATTGCTTCTTCTCCTCTGTTCGAGATATACCAGCAGGACTTCGCAGTCCGCAGGCGAAACTCCGGAAATGCGCGACGCGCGTCCTACGCTCTCGGGCCTGATCTCTGAAAGCTTCTGTGCAGCCTCGAGCCTCAATCCCTTTATCGCCTTGTAATCGGTGTCTTCAGGAAGCGCGATCTTTTCAAGGCTTGCAAATCTTTCTATCTTCTCTTTTTCGAGTGCCAGATAGCCCTCGTACTTTATGTCCGTCTCACAGGCTTTTGTTACCGCCTTGGGAAGCTCTTTGCGCTCTTTGTCAAAAGGCGCGAGCATGTCATAAGTAACTCCGGGGCGCTTTATCAGATCCGCAAGGCTCTCGCCTGATTTTGGAAGCGTCTGGCCGGCTTCGGAAAGGACCTCGCCCAAAGCTTCGGTCGGACCTATGTAGGTGCTTTTCAGACGGGCGGTCTCATTTGCGATCATCTCCCGTTTGGCAAGGAACTTAGCATATCTGGCTTCGTCTATAAGGCCTATATCATGTCCTATGGGAGTAAGTCTCTCATCGGCATTGTCCTGCCTCAGGAAGAGCCTGTATTCGGCTCTGGAAGTCATCATACGGTACGGCTCGTTGGTGCCCTTGGTTACAAGGTCGTCGATGAGCACGCCGATATAGCCCTGCGAGCGGTCTATTATCACGCTCTCCCTTCCGAGCACCTTCATCGCGGCATTGATGCCTGCAACTATTCCCTGGCCCGCAGCTTCCTCATAGCCTGACGAACCGTTTATCTGTCCTGCGGTGAAAAGACCGGGAACGATCTTGCTCTCGAGCGTCGCCTTCAAGGACAGCGGGTCGACCAGGTCATATTCGATAGCATAAGCAGGCCTCTGGATGACCGCGCCGGAAAGCCCCGGGAGCGATCTGACCATCCTGATCTGAACTTCCTCGGGAAGGCTCGTGGAGAACCCCTGCAGGTACATCTCGTTTGTGTGTCTGCCCATGGGCTCAACGAATATCTGGTGGCGCTCCTTGTCGGCAAAGCGCATGAACTTGTCTTCTATCGAAGGGCAGTACCTCGGACCGACGCCTTTAATGACGCCGCTGTACAAAGGCGACCTGTCCATGTTTCCAGAGATGACTTTCTTCGTCTCAGGCGTGGTCCATACTGACCAGCACGGGATCTGTTCGGATACGGGTGCTACCCCCTGACCGTTCATCTCGTTTTCGAAAGAGAAAGGCGGAACATCGTCTTCTCCGTCCTGTCTCGTCATCTGGGAAAAATCGCACGAGTTCGAATTGACTCTTACAGGCGTACCCGTCTTGAATCTCAGTATCGGTATCCCGCATGCCTTCAGCGATCCGGAAAGGCCTACTGATCTCGGCAGTCCGTCAGGACCGCTTTCGGTAATGACTTCTCCCCTTATCGTACGGGATTCCATATAGGTGCCTGAGCAGATAACGACAGCTTTTGCCGTATAGACGGCTTTTCCCGCCGTCATGACGCCGCATGCCCTGCCTTCATCGTCCGTCAGGAGTTCCGTTATGTGCGCCTGTACAAGGGTCAGGTTTTCAAGGTTTTCGAGATAGTGCTTCATCTCGACCGAATACATCGCCCTGTCTTCCTGGGCTCTGGGAGAATATACCGCAGGGCCTTTTGAACGGTTGAGCATCCTCATCTGGACGGCGCACTTGTCGGCCATCTTTCCGATTATGCCGCCCAAAGCGTCAACCTCTCTTACGAGCTGTCCTTTGGATGTGCCTCCGATGCTCGGGTTGCAGGGAAGATTTGCGAGCGAATCCAGCGCAAGTGTGAAAAGGGCTGTCTTCAGTCCCAGCTTCGCGCATGCATGAGCAGCCTCGCATCCTGCGTGACCCGCTCCGACAACGCAGACGTCAAAACTGCCTGCTTCAAAGCTGTACTCAAGTTTGAGTGCTTCTACGGGATTCATTTACTTGCCTATACAGAAACGTGAAAAGATCGTGTCGGCGAGCGTTGCCGATACCGTCTTGCCGGTAACCTCTCCGATCTCATCGAGGCATGCGCGGAGAGCCGCGGAACTGACTTCAACCCCGAGACTGTTTTCCAGTGCCTCTATCGCCATATTGAGCTTCTTGAGACCTTTGTTGAATTTTGAATAATGACGGCTGTTGGTGATGAGAAGCCCCTCCGACTGTCCGCCGCCAAGACTGTCATAGTAAGTCATTATGACGTCTTCCAGTTTATCGATATTGAGCTCTTCCTCAGCGGAAACGGAAATGTGCTTTTCGATCCCAAGGCTGCCAAGGACTTTGATGATGTCCTCTTCGTCAGGATTTTTGCCCTCATCGCTCTTGGAGAAAACGGCTGTTATCCTTTCGCCTCCGATGTCTTCGGAGATCTCTCTTAATCCTTCCTCTGCCTCATCGGCTGTCATGTCCGGAGGGATCATATAGAAAACAAGGTCAGCCTCGCGTCCGGCTTCCATGGCTTTTCCGATGCCGATGCTTTCAATGATGTCGTCAGTTGCGCGGATGCCCGCAGTATCGATAAGCGTAACGGGAATGCCGTTGATATCGACCTGGACTTCTATCGTGTCCCTTGTCGTTCCGGCAACTTCCGTGACTATCGCGCGGTCATATCCCGTAAGGGTATTAAGGAGCGTGCTCTTTCCGCTGTTGGGAAGTCCAAGGAGAGCGACCCTCATGCGCTCGGAAAGGATCCTTCCCTTTCCGTATCCCGCGCAGATCGCAGAAAGTGATTCGCGCTGTTTGCAGAGTTCTTCGAGGATCTCCTTTTCTTCAGTTTCGTCATTGTTGCCGTCGCCTTCATCCTGGTAAAACTCCACCAGCACTTCGATCCTCGCCATCTGATCATAAAGGCCGGTCTCGATCTCGTCGATCCTGTTTGCAAGGACACCCGACATAAGGCTTCCCGCCGCCTGAAGCTGGCGTTCGGTATCGGCATTGATGACGTCCATTACGGCCTCGGCCGAAGCAAGGCTCATCTTGCCGTTGATAAATGCTCTTCTGGAAAACTCACCCGGATAAGCCACCCTGATGCCGGACATGCCCAGGCATCTCAGGATCTCCTGTTTTACTGCGGATGAACCGTGGCAGGATATCTCGACCATTTCTTCGCCCGTATAAGAATGAGGCATTTCAAAATGTGTGATGATAACCTGGTCTATTACCTCTCCGGTCTTCGGATCGTTTACGGTGCCGTAAGCACACGTATAACCGGGCAGGAGCGAAGTCCTGTCATAGTCCCCGCTTGAACGGAGGATCTTTGTGCACTTGTCTGTGAGAACGCCGCAGCCGTCACCTGAAATGCGTATTACGGCAAGTCCTGATATTCCCGCAGGCGTGGAGCACGCGCAGATAGGCTCATCCGTATATGCAAACATACGGATCTATCAGGCTTCGTCAGGAGTTACAACCACGCATCTTGAAGGTTCTTCGCCCTCGCTGTGCGTTGTGACGCCGTTAACACCCTGCAGATAAGAGTGAACGATCCTTCTCTCGGAAGGAGTCATGGGCTCCATTACGACCTTGCGGCCGGAACGCTTAACTCTGGAAACAGCCTTGTCTGCAAGGTTCTTGATGATCTGCTCCCTGTGCTTGCGGTAACCGCCGACGTCGAGATGGACGTGGACCCTGCCCTCGCTGTGCTTGTTAGCGATGAGGTTTGTCATGTATGTGATAGCCTCAAGCGTCTCACCGTGACGGCCGATAGCGGCGCCGCAGTCAGAACCTGTGACTGAAATGTAGATTGTATCGTCTTCCCTGTAGGAATCCATGTTTCCGTGAATGCCGATGCCGGAAAGGACTTCTGCTACGAAATTGGCAGCTGCATCTTCTGCCTCGCTTACAGCATCGCCTTCGAAGTTCTCGTCGTCGCCGTAGTATTCTTCATCTTCAGAATCATCTTCAACGGAAACCTCTTCAGCAGCAACGCTGCCGTCGTCAAATGAAACCTTAACTTCGGCATCCTTTCTGCCAACTCCGAGGAAACCGCCTTCGCTTCCTTCGGAAACGACCTCGATCTGAGCCTGTTCCTTTGTGCAGCCGAGCTCTGAAATAGCTGCTTCAACTGCTTCGTCAACCGTCTTTGCCGTCTTTGTTACTGTCTTCAACATATGTTACGAGGCCTCCTTGTAGACCAAATTAGTGCTTCTTGTTCTTCTTGCCTTTTGCGGAACCTTCGCCGTTTGCGGCGCCTTCCACAGCAAGCCTGCCTGACTTCTTAAAGACGGCTTCTTTCTTTGCTTCGACCTCAGCCTTCTTCTTTTCATAAGGCTTGGTAAACATGAAGTAAACGATCACCTGGGTGATGATGCCCATGATGGAACCGACTACCCAGTAAAGACCCATTGCCGCAGGCATCGTGAATGTCGTGAAGAGCATTACGCCCGGGAGCATCCAGTTCATGATCTTCATTGTGTTTTCTGTAGAACTGTCCTGACCGCTCTGGCCTTTTCTGGCGGGATTGTTCTTCTCGCGCTGCTTGGCTTCCTTCTCTTCCTTGTAGCCCGGCTTCATTATCTTGGTGAGCTCCATTGAGAGGATGCTCGTTGCAAGTACCAGGACAGGGAAAACCAAAAGCGGGAAATAAGTCTTGGGATCCTGGATATATAACCTGGGATCGTATGCGGGAGTCATGGTGAGGTCCATGCCGAGGAAGTGCAGATCGACGATCTGCTCCATCTTTATGAAACCTCTCTTGATGCACTCGTTGAGGAACTGCGCATTCTCTGCGAGCGCCTTAACAAGACCGATGTGATTGGTCGCAGTTACCGCGGGACCGATAACCTTCTCGCCCATGCCCTTGCCAAGCTCGATCATGGAATTGATGTTGTCGGTAGAAACCTGTGAAAGATAGATCAAAGGTCCGCTTACGATACGGAAGATAGGCCAGATGAAGATGAGCTGAAGGAACGGAAGAAGGCATCCCGAAAGACCGCCTGCGCCGTTCTCCTTCTGCATGTCCATAAGGGCCTGCTGATATTTTTCCTTGTCGTCACCGTATTTACGCTGGAGCTCAGCCTGCTTGCCGCTTAAGGCCTGCATCTTGAGCATGGACTTCTGTGACTTGATGTTGAGGGGGATCAATGCGCCTCTGACGATTATCGTCAGAAAGATGATCGCAAGACCGTAATTTCCGAAGAAATTGTAAAGGACTCTCGTGAGCCAGCCGAACGCTATGTAAAGCGGTTCCAGAAGCGAAGGCATGGCCAGCATGATGTTTACGTCAATCATTATGTTATATCTCCAAAACAGGCGTTAACGTCCTTTTTTCACTTAACGGGATCGTATCCGCCTTTCGAAAAGGGATTGCAACGGAGTATCCTCCAGATGCCCATGGCTGTACCCTTAAATGCACCGTATTTGGTTACGGCATCGATCATGTATTGGGAACAGGTCGGTTGATATTTGCAATGAGGCCCGATCGCGGGGGAAACATGCTTCTGATACCAGCGAACCAGCTTTATCACTGCCCTGCCAATCATAAGACGTTTCCTTTCGCCTTAACCGTCTGCCTTTAAACCTCAGTCAAAAAGCCTGAGCCTTTTGCAGCACTTTGCCATGTCATTGCTTAAATCGGAAAACTCGGGTATTTCCTTACCGGACTTGTACGTGAAAACGTAGTCGTAGCCCTGCGGAAGATCATCCTGAAGTTCCCTGAAGGATTCCCTCATCAGTCGCCTGACCCTGTTCCTGCCCACGGCACCGAGCTCGCGTTTGTTCGCGCAGAACCCCGTCCTGATAAGGATGGGATCCACCTTATATCCGCTTTGTCTCGTACCCGGGTGTCTCTTCATCGCATGTACCGAAAGGAACTTCCCCGAAGCGAATTTCCCGTAACGGTACACACGAGAGAATTCAAAATTGAATCTCAGCGCAACAGGTTTCAGACAGCGATCTGCTTTCTGCCCTTCGCTCTTCTCCTTGCAAGGACCTTGCGTCCGTTCGCTGTTTCCATTCTTGCTCTGAAGCCATGAACCGAAGTTCTGTGCCTCTTCTTGGGCTGATATGTCATCTTTGCCATACAATGTGATCCTCCAGATCTTTTGTCAGATATTATTTGTTGCACACCCGCGAGTGCCGCGGCAGCGCATAGAACCGCAATATATAATTGCATAAAAATAGCCTTACGATTATATTATGCAGCCTTGCCATTTGTCAAGGCATGAAAAAGGGCTGCAGCGGTTGCCGCAGCCCTGTTTCGGTCAAGGATCAGATATCAGTGCGAAACTGCGTATCCTGCACCGGCGATAACGCCGACGACGACAATGATGCACCAGATGATCGCGATGATCGTTGTAACGATACCGATGATCAGACCAACCTTTGAAAGGATGGCGCCGACCTTAGCCTTTCCTGTCGGGTATTCGCCGTTGGGGCCCTTGAGCTTCTTTGCCATAGAGCATCCGATAGCACCGCAGATGATAGCGCCGATCGTGACGTCAAAAGCAAGAACGACTGCGACAATACCAAGTATGAGAAGGCCGATTCCGCTGTTTCCTGCAGGAGCTGCGGCAACGGGAGCTGCATATCCTCCGCCGTAGTTGTTCTGCGGCTGGGCAACCGGAGCGGGTGCATAAGGATTGTGCGCCGCACGGTTAGGCTCGGTATAAGGATTTGACGATGTGTTCTGGTAATTTACGGGGCCGATCTGGGCGGGAGCCTGATTTCCGACGGGCTGAGGCTCAGAAGGCTGGATCACGGGTGCCGGCTGATAAACAGGCTGAACGGGAACGGGTTCTGCGTCAGCAAACTCCGGGTCGGAAGGTACGCTTGCGTAATCTTCCACCGGTGTCTCAGGCATCGGCTGGCACTTGATAACCTGTACAGGCTCTTCTTCAGCCGCTGCTGCAACGGCTGCCGCTGCAACTACGGGTGCAACGGGAACTGCAGGTGCTGCCGCCTCTACAGGTGCAGCGGGCTCGATAGGAGCTACGACAGGTGCAACTGCGGGTGCTTCTGCAACGGGTGCAACTGCAGGTGCTGCTTCAACAGGTGCAACGGGTTCGATAGGAGCAACAACGGGTGCAACTGCAGGTGCTGCGGGTGCTACTGCCGCGGGAACGGGTTCAGCGGGTGCTGCAGGCTTCGTGCTTCCGCACTGGATGCAGAATTTTCCGTCGTTTTCCTGTCCGCATGCGCAGATCCATTTTTCATTATCCATGGTAATATCCTCCCTTATTGTTATTACGATAAAATCTTATTTAAATCCACAAGTAAAGTCAAGAAATCATGAGGGCAGCGCTGCGGTTATCGTGATCTGCGAGCCGTCTAAAGTCGTTGCGGATATCTTGCCCTTGTGAGCTTCGACTATGCTCCTTGCGATCGACAGTCCGATGCCGTATCCGCCGGTATCAGAGTTGCGGGAAGAGTCAGCGCGGTAGAACCTGTCGAACATGTGCTTCAGGTTTTCCTTGGTCACCTTGTCCTTTGTCTGGTTAGTCACGCTGAAAGCAACATTTCTTCCTGAAGCTTTGAGCCTGATCTTTATAGTTCCGCCTTCCGGCGAATACTTGATGGCATTGTCGAGTAAAATGCCTGTGAGCTGCCTCATCGCCTTCTGGTCACCGTTCAATGACAGGCCTTCGGCAATATTCATCTCAAGAGATTTTCCGGACGCCTGGGCAGGAGCCTTAAAGGACTCAGCTTCCTGAGCAATGACATCGGATATGGGGAAATCAACGAACGTAAAGGCGTTCTTGCTGCCCTCTTCCGTTTTTGCCAGATAGATGAGATTTCCCGTAAGCTCGGTCAGTCTTGCGGTCTGCTTTCTGATGTCGTCGAGCCACTCGTTGCTTCCGCCTTCCTCAGAGTCTGCTCCGAGTTCAAGTTCGAGAACGTCGGCATCCGCATTGATTATCGCAAGCGGCGTCTTGAGCTCGTGTCCCGCATCGGTGATGAACTGTTTCTGCTTTTCGTAGGCTTCTGCAGCAGGCCTGATCACCGCCTTTGAAGCGATCGCTATAAGTATGTAAACGAGCATCAGGCATATGAGGGATATTCCAATGCTGGTGATCAGGAACGATCTCGCATTACCAAGGCTCCTTCCGCAGTCGTAAAAGATCACCAGCGTTGAACCGTCATTGGTCAAAGTTGTCGTCCTGTATCGGTAGTCACCTATAAATCCGAATATCTTGCCGGACTTGTATATCTCTTTGGCCATCTCGGCTGCCATCTCGTCATCGACTGCGGAGATCCTGTCCGTTCTTGTCGCGATGATCGTGCCGTCGGTTGCCATGGAAACGCTGAAGAACCTTGATTCATATCTGAGTTCCGGAGAGTTTTCATTGTTTTCGCCGTTGATCGACCGCGCCATCCTGTCGAAAAAGTCAGTATTCCGCGGCATGCGTCTGCTGCCGTTTCTTGACCTGCTTGAATTCGGGTCTGTCTCATTAGTACCCTGTCGGCCGTTCATTCCCGGGAACCTTCCGCCGCCGTCAGTCAGCATGGAAAGGATCCGGTCGGCATTTCTTACCACGCTCTTGTAGTTGAGAATGTTGATTATGCCGATCATCAGCACAAGAACGACTGTCACCGACAGTATGGATACAAGTATGAATTTGCGGCGGAGTTTCTTTATCAAGGCTTTAATTCCTCCAGAGAATAACCCGCATTGCGCGTAGCCTTGATCTGAACGTCAGCATCAAGGGCGGTGAGTTTCTTCCTGAGATATGAAAGGTAAGTCCATACGACGCTGATGTCAGCTTCTGAATCGATACCCCAGATCTTGTCCATGAAACGCTCGGTCGAGATGAGCACTCCGGGATTCGACATCAGGAGTTCTATCATCTGGTACTCCTTGCCTGCAAGCCTGTATTTGCCTGACGGCGTATAAAGCTCAAAGCTTCCTCTGTCGAGCGTGAGGTTTCCGCAGCGTAGGGTGTTGTCTGCTGCGACAGCGGGCTGTCTTGTCAGTGCGCGGAGACGGGCGAGCAGTTCCCTGCTCGAAAAAGGCTTAGTCAGGTAGTCGTTTGCGCCTGCGTCAAGGCCCATGACCTTGTCGTCTATCTCGGACTTGGCGGTCAGCATGATGACCGGGACCGTGCGGCCCTTCTTCCTGATCTCCTTGAGAGCATCAATACCGTTCATCTTCGGCATCATGATATCCATGATGATGACGTCGTAATCGCTCGCGAGGGCATAAGAGGCCGCTTCTTCGCCGTCATAAACGGCGTCAACGGAATAGTTGTTCTTTGTAAGTATCGCTTTGAGTGCGTTTGACATCGAACGCTCGTCTTCTGCAAGAAGGACTCTCATGATTACACCTCCCGTCGTATAAGATATTTTAACCCGTTCTCAAATATCTTTAAAGTTCGACATACTATTATGCACACACGTACTTTAATCGAAGTTAAAAGCATTCAAATTGATTTTCTGACAAAAAAAGACTGCCTCATTACTGAGACAGTCTTTGAATAACAGTTTTAAGCTTTTGCTTTATTTCTTCTTCTTGACCGTAAGGTCTTCGAGGAATCCCTTAGGGCTTCTGACCTCAAGTTCACCTTCAACCTGACGGATCAGGTCATCGGCGACGCTTGTAAGGATCAGTACCGAAGTACCTGCGAACCAGACGTTCTGGAATCCCGTTATCGAACCTACTACCGTAGGCAGGATGCAGACCAGTACGAGGAAGCAAGCTTCGATCCAGTTGAGCCTGAATGCAGCCTTCTTAATAAACTCGGTTGTAGGCTTACCTGCTCTGATACCGCTGATCGTTCCGCCGTTCTGGTTGATGTTGTTCGCGATCTCGACCGGATGGAAGTTGATCGACGAATAGAAGAACGTGAAGGCAAAGATAAGTACGAAGTACGTTACATAGTACCAGGCACTTCCCGTGAAGGAGTCCTTGATCCATGTAGCAATATTGCCGGGGTTCTTGATGAACATCGTAACGATGATGTTCGGTACTGCCAGGATGGACATTGCGAAGATTACAGGCATAACGCCGGACATATTAACCTTGAGAGGCAGATAGTCCCTGTTGCCGCCGCGCTGGTTTCTTCCGATGACCTTCTTGGAATACTGTACCGGGATCCTTCTCTCAGCATCCTGAACGTAGATAACGAACACGATGATTACGAGAGCTACGCAGGTTACGAGCAGGAATACGGCGATTCCTACGAGAACGCCTACGACAGCGTTATCGAAATATCCGCTGATCTCTACAGACTTCGAATAGAGCGTCTTGGCCATTTCAGGCAGACGTGTAACGATACCTGCAAAGATGATGAGCGAAACACCGTTTCCGATTCCGACGTCGTTGATCTTTTCGCCGAGGAAGACTACGAGAGCAGCACCGGCTGTGAAAGAAGCGACGACCAGAACAGCTGAAAGCCACTTTGCATTGGGAACGATCTCGATCAGAGATGCCCTTGTTGAAAAGCAGAACAGTGAAGACTGAACCAAAGCCAGACCGATCGCGGAGTAACGCGTGATCTTGTCCATCTTCTTCCTTCCGGTAGCGCCTTCCTTCTGCATTTCTTCAAGTGCAGGGATAACTACCGTAAGGAGCTGGATGATGATCGATGCGTTGATGTACGGAGATACGCCCATCGAGAGGATGGATGCGTGGAACAGTCCGCCACCGGAAACTAAGTCCATGATGCTGCCGAGCTGTCCCCATGTCTGAAGTATCGAGGTAAACTGCTTACCGTCGATGCAGGGAACAGGAATCAGGCCGCCCAGCATGAACAGGCCGAGGATCATGAAGGTATAAAGCAGTCTCTTGCGCAGTGATTGTACGCTGAAAGCATTAACTGCAGTATCGAAAATACCACTCATGCCTTATCAAACCTCCGTTGCCGTGCCTCCGGCCTTCTCAATCTTCTCTTTTGCGGAAGCCGTGAACTTGGCAACCTTAACGTCAAGCTTCTTGGTAAGCTCGCCGCGTCCGAGGATCTTGATGCCGTCATTGTTCTTAGGAACGGAGATGATTCCCTGCTCGTCAAGAACCTGTGCGGTAACTTCGGTTACGCCTTCGATCTTCTCAAGATCAGAAACATTGATAGTGATGTACTGGGGAGCAAAACGCTTGTTGTTGAATCCCCTCTTACCGAGACGTCTGTAAAGAGGCATCTGGCCGCCTTCGAATCCGGGTCTTACTCCGCCGCCTGAACGTGCATTCTGACCCTTGTGGCCACGGCCGCTGGTCTTACCGTTTCCGGATCCGGGACCCCTACCCTTACGGTAAGCGACCTGGTTGCCGGAGGAAGTCATTTCATTGAGTTTCATTACTTAAACCTCCATTAAGCTTCTTCAGCTACTACGTAGTTCGTAACGGCCTTGACCATTCCGCGCGTAGCCTCGTTGTCGGCCTTCTCAACAGTCTGGCCGATCTTTCTGAGACCGAGAGCTCTTACAGTAGCCTTCTCGTTAGCTCTTGCCTTATTGATGCTCTTTGTGAGCGTGATCTTTAAATTAGCCATTGTTTCGGGACCTCCTTATTTCTTGATCTCGTCAATGGTCTTGCCACGGAGCTTTGCAACTTCCTCAACGGACTTGAGTCCTGCGAGGCCGGCAAGCGTTGCGTTAACCATATTGTTAGGATTGTTGGAGCCGATGGACTTTGTACGGATGTCTGTTACGCCTGCGAGCTCGCATACTGAACGTACGGGGCCGCCTGCGATGATACCGGTACCGGATGCGGCAGGCTTCATAACGATGTGAGCTGCTGCAAATTCACCGATCGTCTCGTGAGGGATAGTGCCGTTAACGAGGGAAACATTGATGATGTTCTTCTTTGCTTCCTCGATGCCCTTCCTGATGGCATCAGGAACTTCGGTTGATTTACCGATGCCCTTGCCTACTCTGCCCTTTCTGTCGCCGATAACGACAAGAGCTGCGAAGCGCATGTTCTTACCGCCCTTAACAGTCTTGGAGACGCGGCCGATGTGTATAACCCTCTCTTCGAACTCCGGTTTCTTTTCCTCTCTGGAAATGTTCTTGGAATCGTAAGCCATTCTTTATTGATCCTCCCGATTAGAATTCGAGACCGGCTTCTCTTGCCGCC
>JAEEGJ010016003.1_pt1 | contig 17340 bp, 13 predicted proteins | sample 8958761 | NCBI WGS metagenome assembly JAEEGJ01 (sample SAMN16246546, study PRJNA631951) | gut metagenome | biome: gut microbiome; feature: rumen; material: RS-attached | host: Bos | place: Iran: Karaj | collected 2018-10 | reverse complement strand
AATCTTCTTCCATAATATTATCAAGTTTTTTATTGGTTAAAGATTGCGTAGATTGGTAATTATTGTCAGTTCAAGCACCGCAAGGTGCGTTATTAATTTTCTGGGTTAAATTTTCTGGTCATCGTCGCTAATTTTCTGGAAAGCCCCAAGCACCGCAAGGTGCGAATTCCGTTTCTTTACTTCCCTGTGGTCAGTGGGTCTGCGACAAATCTCGTGCCTTCCGTGTTCAAAATAAAAACTCTGCGCCTTAGCGTCTCTGCGTTCTATAATTTTCAATTATCCATTTTCAATTCGCCTACATGCAACTTTGCACGCCGAGGGTGGTCGCTATAGCGGTGAGTATAGCCGCCAAAGTCTGAAGAATGAATTTCCAAGTTTCGTTTTTCATAATCATGTGAGTTTAGAGATTAGTGGTTAGAGTTTAGTGTCTAAAACCCCTCCCCCTCGGGGGAGAAGGAGGAGGGGCGTTGTTTAGAGACCACCGCCTCCACCTTCGTCACCGCCTCCGCTTTCACCACCAGAAGTAGCACCGCTTGCGTTGCCGTCAGGCACGAGGAAGCTCTCAATGCTTGAGCCGTAAGAGCTCTTTGAGAGGGTGTAGGCAGCATCGCCCTGATAGTCAGCCTCCTTCGTGTTGGCTACAAGAAGGTCCTGAGAAGACACGAGGGTCTTGCCATCAGCCTTGCGGGTGTGAACCCAAGTGTAGGCGCAATCGCCATCGCTGCCTGAGTGTCCGAGGTTGCCATCAACAGCCTTGAAGCCTGTAGAGCCGCCTGTCACGTCGGTCAGAAGGTCCTCATTTGCTGCATCGAGGATGACCTTTGCTGCTGAGAACTGACAGTAAGGAATCTCGGTGTTCGCATTTACAAGCTGCTTGACGAGGAAGAACGAAATCTGATCGCCATACTTGTAGTCGGGGTTGTTGTTCACGACTGCTGCGGAGAAGTCGGCAACGGTAGTGTTTGAACCGATTGTGAGACCACCCAGACGAATGTCTGTCTTGCCGTTCTGCCCAGAGCCAGAGACCACGATTGCAGGGAGCGAGCCCTGTGAAATCTGATAGGCAGTAGCGATGCAAGCACCACCTGCAACCGCCTGTTTGGTGAGGTAGATAGGCGTGCGCTGCATGTTCACCTTCACGAACATGTTGTAGTCCGAGAGGTTCTTTGGCTTGTTCTCAAAGCCGTAGTTAAGCAGCGGACGGATGCCCTTATACATCGCGATGATGTTTCCCCACTTTGTGCGAGTCTGCATCTGCGCATTGGTGCGAGGGTTGCGGATCTGTGTTACCTTCTCGCGAATGACAGTCTGACCGCCCGAGCGACTGAAAGAAAGATTACCGGCTGAGCCAGAGATCTTTGAGATAATACCGTTTAGAATTGCCATAGTAGAGGCCCCCACCATCTCCCCGAGGGGAGAGTTTTTTGTATAGCATTGAAGCTATAACCGCCGAGGGCGTTGCGGGATTTAATAGTTAATAATGAAGTTAATTGTGGCAGCATGCTGCCTTTGGGCTTTCCAGAAAATTACCGACGATGACCAGAAAATTTATTCGCCAAGGCTCATCAGCTTCGCAGTTTTTCCAGAAAATTAAAATTTTAAACGCTAAGCCGCTAAGTCGCAAAGTTTTTCTTTTTACGAACACAGATTACACAGATTTAACGGATAGTCTCGCTTACGCTCGTGATTAATATCCCTAAAATCCTGAAAATCTGTGGTTAATATAAACATGAACACGAAATGCACGGAAAAAACGAAAATCCTTTTTTCGCAAGGCTCAACAAGCTAAAGCAAGTCGTTCACTTAGTGTCTTCCGTGTTCAAAATATCTCCGCGTCTCTGCGCCTCTGCGTTTTTGTTTTTTGGAAATTTTCTGGGCAATTTGTTGAAATTTTTGTTCCAAGCCCACAAGCACCGTAAGGTGCGTCTTTCCGTTCTCCCTTTTGCCTTATCCTCCCAAAGTTTGCTCAATAGCCTGCAGATCTATCTCGCAAGTCCCATCCCGGAAATGGGATTTGGTACGGATTTGCAACGGAGTTGAAGCGGAGTTAAGAGGTTAGTGTGGAGAGGTTAGTGGTTAGAGTTTGCACTTCCGCTCGTGGCCTTTGATTGGAAAGCGTGACCGCCATCACCCATCACCTAACACCAACAACCGATTGACGAGTGCAAAGTTACTACAATATTCTCACCCCTGCAAATATTCTGTCGGCAACCTTTGTGAGCCATGCTGTTAGTGAAGCTAAGTTGTTGGCAATCATGTATATACACGCAAAATAATTTTCATGGCATAGTGCTTAGCTACAGTGAGATGTCAAATGTCAAAATGTCAAATGTCATTAAGCGTTTTCTCTCTCTACATATATATAATAAATAATAAATTTTAAATTTATTATTTATTATAAGGAAAAGAGTGATTCTCTCACCGCAAATGACAAATGACATTTGACATTTGACAATGCGGTGCTTTTCCTGATTTTGTTTACAGTTTATGCTATTATCAAACTGCCTTTGTTGACATCGTGCTGGAATTGTTGTCGCATTGCTGAGACTTTGTGTATTTCTTCAAAACAAGGAGATGCCCCCTCAAACGTTAGGGTACAAAAAAACCGGCGGAGATGTGCCCTCCGCCGGACGAAAAAACGGTCTGATCCTCATAGGGTTTCTAATAATGAACCCCTAGCCAGCCTCTACATTGGTAGAAGCAAGCCATATAGTTTTTCTGTTTTCACTTACTAAACTTCATCATCGAATCATTGTATCATCGAATGGAGCGTTGAGATAGCCTTACTCTCAATCGGTTGCCCGTCTGAAAGTCATTTTTCCCTGCGCTCCCGTGCAAAAACCCTTAGCTTCAATACCTCATTGATTTACAGAAGACACCTGTTCGTCCGTTCTCCAACATTGCATCGTATACGTCCACGCTCTTGCATTGGGGTCATACCAGATTCGCCCTACGGCTTAAGGGATCATGACCAAATCGCTATTTCTATTTGTTTTTTAATCCTTCCAGTTCTTTTTTTAACGCATTTATCTGAGCCGTAAGTTGCTCGATAGTCTGTGCCTGAGCTTTCTCGATTTCACTCTCACCCGTATATTGAACAGGCAGTCCAAGTATGGATGTGAGTGTCTGTCGAATCATTTCCTGCGAATTGATTTTCTCGAGCAAGTTCAAATAGCCTCCAATCTCAGTAATATTGAGAGGGGCAGGAATACGTGATGCCTTGACATCGCTTTCCATTGCTACTCGCCTTAGCATCTGGCGTTTTATTGCCAGCATCTCGGGAGAGTTCTCGTTTTCCAGCAGTTGTGCTGCTAATGATTCTATATCTGCCATAATTTATTTCTTTTTTATTACATCTGTTAATATTTTTGGGTAACCATCTTTAATATATTGATCGATATCCCATTTTTCCTTCATATATGAATCCCAAATTTGTTTTTGGCGCTCCCTTATATATCCTTTTCTTATATTATATGTTAACCATACAATTAGAGTCATGAAATCAATATCTGTTTTATAATCATCTAACAGTTTCTTTTCTTTTTCACTTCTCTCAATTTTAGACCATTTATCATTTATATATGTATAAAGGGCCGGAGTGACTCTGACATCTTTACTTGTATATGACACAACGTCTGGCTTCTTGCCACCTCGTGCCTCACTTACTTCCTTTCCTATCCTATACATACTATAGAAATTAGAAGTTGGCACATGATATTTATTAAGTGCGTTGTTGTACAAGAATTTATCTTTTACTGTCATATCAGTCCATTTTATACCAAAAGCATCTCTTATATTGTCTTTGGAGGATTCATATGCAGAAAGATTTGCCCAACCAGAACTTTTCCAAGATAGCATGCATAGTGTGAGAGCTGCTTCTTGGTCTGGTGTTGGTTTCTGTCCTGTTGTTATTTTTCCCGCTTCTTTTTGCGCCTCATTAAACACTTTTTCGTAATGTTTAACTTGATAGTCTGCAACCTTTTTAAGCATTAAAGCTTTTTTGTTATGAAACACATCATAGAGCCAACATTTTTCAGTATTAAATGTAGGATAATCACCATTTGTGCCTTTAAATTTATTTGCAAATTTAGTCCATTCTTTTTCATCCTGTATTAGGAATTTACCTATATCATCAGGAATAGCAGGGGTATAATTCTGTAGTGTTCTCCACAAACCAATATATTCAACTAGAAGATTAAAAGTATCTTTATAGTTTTTATACATATCTTCAAAGAAAGATACAAGACCTTTTTCTGCATGATGAGCAAACCCCATTGTTATATGAGGGTCTCCCTTATAACAATGAACTTCATTCAGAACTCTTCTAGAAGAGCTCTTGGAATTGAACAGGATAAGTGCCTTTTCGATTATTGAGTCTTTTGGACTTTTGTATGTATGATTAGGTTGCCTATAAAAGCCCATACATACAGGACTAAAATCCCATCTGTATTTCTCATCCTTCATCATCTTCTGCCTTCCCTCCTCATCAGAAGGTAAAGCTTTAAGTTCCAGACCATCATAAACATACTTGATATCCTTTTCTGAGTACATTTCAAAGTCATTAAGTCTTAAAGCTAAACAAACTGCCTCTACAATTTTTCTGTCTTCTTCTGACATGGAATTGTATGTGTCATCAGCAATAGATTCATTGCAAAAATCATATTCGATTTTTGCTCCTTTAGAAATGCAATCCAATAGCAGTTCCTTAATATCTTCAACACTTAATTTCATCTTACTTATATACTATTGTAATATTCATTGATGGCTTTTGGTCTACAGAACCAGAAGAAGTCATATTGACTTTCTCTCAAATCCATAAAGTCCTCAATAGAGGTGTAATATCCTTGGTCATTTCTTACACCATCCCATGGCTTCTTATCTTCATCTTTTTTGTATATATGCCCAGTTTTAAGGTCTTTCCATCCTACTTTGTCAGCTTCCGTCGACTCTGTGATACAGAAATACCATTGACCTTGTTCATTTACACCTGTTTTTTCCACTATCGCATAGTGTGCACCTTTCTTGTTGTTGTTTACAAAACTAATCAAATCACCTGCTTTCAAATTAGACTTTACAACCTCATTCACAGTGCTCATATCGATTGTTTCGTATTCTTTACCTTTTTCTTTTTTCACTTTTGTAAATACGCTTATATCTCCGTTTTTTTTTCTATTCCATATATTTATAGATTTTGGTTGTTTATTTTTTATTTCATCTATTGGGAAGAAATAACCTATATGGTAAAGAGAATATTTTTTATTACCAGCTTCTTCTTCACGAATATGAAGACAATTATCGCGGCATTTTGTGCCGTCTGAGTTAGGACCTATGGTTTCAATCATTTCTTCGATTTTTTTACCTTGATCTAACATCCATTGACCATATACTTGGTTTACATAGCCAGAACAATCAACGCCGAATAGAAATGCTTTGAAAAATTTACTGATATCTCCATTGAAATTTTTGAATATCTCCAAGAAATTTTCATCGTTAAGTTTGTTTTCTTTATTATATATATTTTTCCATGCTTCGTAAATCTTCGTGGCTATTTGGCTAGGTACGTCGCAAAAAGTCTTGCCGCAAACATAATCGTCTGTATCTTTTTTCTTATAGCCTTTTCTCGACATAGCCATAAAAGGTTCAAGTGTTGGTTTCTTTATATTTTTCTTTAATTCTATTAGCAGTTTATCAATATCGTCATAATTATAGATATTTGTATCTTCTTTTTTGTCATCTACCACATTCTTTCCTGTAGCTGCTGAATATAAACAGTTACGCAATTTCCTCGAGAAGTTGGCGGGTTTGTCTTCTAAGAATTTTTTATAATCACTACCATTTATTAGATACGGAACCCAGAAAGATTTAGAGATGATTTTGTTCTCACCAGTATTAGAGACGACATTAATATTGTCAAGCTTAATCATCATCCATGTTTTTGCTATCGACTCTATGTCTTTATAGAGACGATATTCTTTATATTTACGAATCTTTGCTAGACACGCATATATTAAAGACATATCTGCAGGCTCAATCTCATCATAGAATTTCAACCTAAAATAGTCAGGAGTAACTCCAGAAGATTGATCACCTGGCTTCATATCTTGAACATAGTAATATATGTCCTTATTTGAGGAAATATAATTAACCAATAATTTAATTAATAGTTCCATTTTCTCTGTAGTATTTTATAATTGCATAAATAATTGACACGATCTGCTTTTGCTGTGTCTCTTGACCATTAAATTCAGATTGCATCCATTTACTCAGAGCATCAGCTTTATATGAGAATGTATCAAAATGGTGCTCACAAAAATCTTTTGCTGAATTTGATTCTGCCGCATCCTTGATTACTTCTAGCGCATCATCTAGTTGTCCTTTTTTGGTAGGATCAGGTATTTTCTCATCTATTGCATAAATGGCCACAAAATTTTTATCATCTTCAAACGGCTTGATGGCTTGATAATATTTTTGTAACGTACCATCACCGTGGGAATCAATACAGAATTGATCATCTCCTTCTTTATTTTCAATACATTTAAGAACCTCTTCATACTTCTCTTTATTCTGATCAAGATACTTAAGAAGCAATTCATGTAAATCTGCCATATATATTTATTTAAATGGTTTCCTCATTATATCAATAATAGAAAGAATATCTTCCTTTCCATCTGCGACTAATGATTCTACTTTGTTTCTTATTGCATTTATATCATACTCTTCGGCAGAACCGCAGTATTTAGCATAGAGGTCGATGGCACTCATTTTGTTCGAATCTTTCAGGATTTGATCAATAATGGAGAAAGTAGGGTCTTGCTCCTTTTTTTCATCCTTTTTTTCCTCGACATGGCTATCTTCCTCCTCTTGGTCTTCACCAGGGGGTTCCTCTATTGGTGAAGGCTCATCTACCGGGGGGACCTCAGGGGAGCCTCCATCTCCCCCGGGGGTATTGCCGTTTCCGTTAGGATTTGCATTTGAGATACCAAGACTAGAGGTGATGAGTTCACCAATATTGCCAAGTCCAAGTTCCTTCAACGCTTCAGGCTTGTTCTTAATAAGATCTGCTACAACATCAAGAGCCTTTGTTTTCAACTGATTTGACAGTTGAGTCTGCTTGTTGTTATAATCGCCGGCAGCCTTCATGGCATCTGTTGCGTTCTTTGCCGCCGCAGCAGATTGCTCCAATGCCTTGTCGCGTCCGCTTGCTGCAGATTCCGTTGCCTTATTCAGGATTGATGCAGTTTGCTCAAGACCGGTAATGTTGTCAAAAGTAGGAGTTTGCTTGCTTACCAAGGCACTAACAAGATCTGGTACCGTGACTGGAGTAGCAGCAGTAGCACCATTCATATTTAGTGCACTGATATCCTTAGTGGATTTACCTGCAAGGTAGTCCGTTCCATTAAGGTAAGAACTATCAATATCCATGTGGTCGATATCAGAATCCTTCCAATTCCAGAATCGTGTGATATCGATTTTCTCGCTTACGTTAGTCTCACCGAGCACAGCCTCGCCAATCATACCGTCTGTTGGGAGTGATATAGTCGTGGTAGGTGCACGGAAAGAGTTTGTGTGGTATGAATACAAGGAGTCCTGAATCTCTGCAGCCGTAACGCCAAGATCGTCTGCCAGAGCCTGTGGGAACGTGAATGGGAATAGCATGCAGTTGCCGTAGAATCCCAGAACTTTCTTCACATCTATGCAATTAAGCAACGGAATTGGTGAATGATCTTCAGGTGTGGTGTCAAGTTTAGAGACATCAACAAGATATTGTTCCAAAAGCATTGCACGCTCGTCGGGAGTCATTGTTGACCACAGAGCCTGAGAATAGCGAAGCGTGTTGGTGCAGATATGGGTATAAGTATCTTCTATAATCTGAATCTCGCTCAGATACAGTATCTTTGTAGAGGTTGACACACCAATCCTAAGCATGCTATTCAGTTTAGCAGATGTCGGTGCAACTGTAATTGATGTTGATCCCGTACTTCCTTGAAGTGAGATATCTTCAATCCGTATATCATCAATACTACACAAACGGTAGGCAGAGAATGAAACATTTTTCCTATTTGGGTAATTGCTTAGACATTCAGGAACGGCCTGACGGTAATGTAGGTACTCTCTGTAATCCTCAGCAGAACCTTTATCGTTCTTGATATAATCGTAATATGCATCACACATTTCGGTTATGGCTCTGGCCACAGCCTGATTAAAGCCCAGAGCAACATAATCCGATTCACTCTTATCCTTCATCTCACCTTTATAGTTGATCTCTGGATCAATGTCAGAAAATCTGAGATCAACATTGAAATTGTCGGCAACATAATCAATCGTAACGTATGAGATGTCGTCAGTTGTCACACCATCAAGAAGGCTGAATTTGCACGTCAGGCATTGCTTGGCCTGCTTTGCACGATAGGCCTTGATTGCATCTTGCAAATCACGAGTTGTGTTGTATTTGTCATTGAGAGAGGAGTGCATATTATCGTACGTGCTCCCACCTGTTGGAGTTACCAATTGTGTATAGGTACCCTTGCCATTCTTGAGGACAAGTCTTACATTGAACTTGTCGATAGGGAGAGCCTTTACGTAGAACATGAATGTGATTTGCTTAAGAGAGTTCTCGTTTGTCTCCAACTGCCACATAGGAGTAGTCCAGTATTTCTTCATCAATGAGAGACCGCTGCGATATTTATATGGCAACTGATAATATAGTGAATCATAGTTGTCAAATAATACACGGTATCTCTGGTAGAAGAAATTCTTGTCGAACTTCGCTCTGTTGCCATTATCCTGCAGGTTAAGGTACAATTCCTGCCCTTGTGGTAGGAATCTAATGAGCTGCATTGGCACAAACAATACCAAGTCAACGCTGTCAATGGCTGTTTCAAGGCGATATCTGCGGTTTACCTCCCAATACTGCACGGTCATAGCATGGCTGTGGTTATGGTTGGCAATAACCTTTGTAGCAACAGAGTCGGTCTGGGTACTTGTCGCGGTGCTAATGCTCAGGCGCTTTGCCTGTGAGATCTTGTTTGATGCCGACTGAATGGCATGCTGGAAGCTCTGGGCTGTATTTGAAACTTCACTATGGCTGTTGCTCTGTTGTGCGGAAGAAGAGGCAGAACCTTTTGCCGTTGATTTTGAACCAGAATAGCCTGCAGACCCGCCTATCATTCCACCGTATCCGCCCGAAATACCGACGCTCCACCCATGTGTCGTTGCCTCTGTTTTATACTCTGATGCAGAGTTTCCCCTTGACATCTGTTCAAGGGCATAGCTATAAGCTGCGTCAGAATCGTCATTCTGCTGCATAGAGTAGCTCTCGCTATCGGAATCGGTTGCCTCACCGCTATCCGAAAGTTCATAAGACAGTTTGTTCTCCCTGACAACGAGTCGTTGTTCCTCACCGGGAGCGAGGACTAGTGAATAAAGCAATGAACCAAGAGCAAATCCATCAGGCACCCAAGCCTGATGCATATTAAGCACATATCCGACTCCGAGAGATCCCATTTGCGGATAGTTGTGAGGATCAGTGTACAATCCTTTCTTCATCTCCTCGAAGCTCACCGGGGCTTTGATGTCAATTCGTGTAGAACTTGGGGGATAGATCTCAGGTTCTACAAGGCGTTGAAGCATGGAGTAGTTGTAGATTTTCGAAGGTGTAGTGTCGGTAGATAGGTATATGACATTTCCGTCTTCATTACCCATAAGCTTAACCTTAGGCATCGCCTTGGTAATTTCTCTTTCGGTCATGTGTCCTTTAAAGACAATACCCGTTGCACCTTCGCCATTTTTGCCAAAACTCCTTGATGTTACAGTAGCTTCTAGAAGATTGCCTTTGCTCAGGAACAGATTGTATCCGTAATCAGATTTAAAATATTCGCGGTATGAGTTCAGGTATCTATCAAACTCCTCAAGAAAGAGGCTGTATTCAGTATTAAAGGCTTCTCTACATTTTGTTTCCTCAGCCCCTTTGTTCTGTTTGCAATACTTATCCTTGAATGCTAGATATGCATCTTCCTTTGGTTTTACCATAGTGCCTCTTCTAATTGACCATGCATTGTCTATCTGGTTGTCGTTCTCCTTCATAAACTGGTCAAATTGCTCGTTGGCTGAGGAAATGATGTCGGAAACGGTAAGACAATGTTCTTCTGACGTCCTACTTACCTTGTCTCTGACAATAAGACGCACCTCCTCCTTGAAACTGTAACGCTCAGGAAGTATTATGGCAAAATTACCTTCACTGTCTGTTATGGCGCATGGATTCTTATCAGATTCATCCTTGTTGGAAGTTGCACTCACAACACCGATCAACTCAACTTCGAAATCCGCACAAGGACGAGTAGAAGAAGCATGATATACATGTCCGCGGAGCACACGTGGAAGAGGCAGCACAAAACCTATCTCAAGAATATCCTTCAGGCTGTTCTTGATGTCCGATAGTCCTTGTTGTATTTGAGAGAAAGCGGATTTTGCCTCTTCACGGAAGAGATGTTCCGGAGCGGAATCGGTATGTTCTATTGCCACGGAAAGCTTATTGGCAATACTGTTATTTCGGTTGTTAATCTTTTCCTCGATTATCGGGAGGAATTTTTCATAGATTTCCCCAGCCGTATGATGATAATGTAATTGTAATCCATAATAATCCTCCTGTCCTTTTGTACTACTTAAAAAGAACTGGATTTGTTCTAATGCATTTTTTACCTCCTTCTCATCATCATTTGATGGAGATGATTCGCCAACATATTTCTGGGCTTCGTTAATAAGATTTTGCAATACATCATCTGACGCAGGAATAAAATCCACTTGGCAGGCAACCAAGGCGTTGAGTATTGGCTTTATTTTGTTGATATCTACTTTTGCAAGGTCCTCAATATCACGCACACCAGCCTGTACGAGTAGGTAAGCCATGTCAGCTGTCATTCCGTAAAGCTGCCATAGATTAACCTGCTTCAGCCAAGAATATACTAATTTCTCGTTAGTTCCCACTTTCTCTGCTATGCTCTCGCGCTGCGCCTTTGTCGCACACTTAACCATGATGCCTCGGGCATCATAAATATTACATTGTGACAACAACTTTGCTTGCATCTTGCGTGAGATGCCTACTATTGGTAATAGACTGTCCGTAGAGACCAAAGTGTTTCGTTGATCAGAACGCTGTTCTGCCATATCCGCAGAAAGAGAGTTGTTTTGTTCTTCAGATGCCATATATTCTTTAATTGTTTAGTCAAATAAAGTGCAAGAATTGCATTTAATAGTTTAGGTGGTGAGATGGTGTATAATACTTATATCCGTCGTCGTTAAATTAATGCATAATTTTTCTCAACCGATTGCAAATGTACGTATAATTTCTTAAACGTGCAAGAAAAACACAAAAAAAATCAACAAAAACAGTAAAAAAGTCGCAAAAATGCAATTATTTGCATAAATTCACCTCATTTTCGAGTATTTTTATGAGTTTATGCAATCTTGTTTCGTAACTATCGAAACTGAGAAGCTGATGTTTTCCGTATTCAATGAGTCGGTTTTTCAATTCCGGTGAATTTACCAGTTCCATTATCTTCTCCGCTGCATCTCTGGCAGACAATGGGGAATAGTAGGTTGCGGCATTCCCGCATAGGCAACGGGCGAAGTCTAAGTCTGTTGTGACAATAGGCTTTTGGGAACGCATGGCTTCGGGATAGGTTGCGCTGAAGCACTCTTGGAGCGAAGGCATAAAACAAATGTCACATTGCCGATAGAGTGAAGGTACTTCTGCAATATCAACTTTGCCAATAAAATGAATATGTTCATCAAGGCAGTCCATCAGTTCTGGCACGTTGTGTTTCTCCAATGTTAATACGAAACGGTAGTTGAATTCAGGATATCTCTTCTGCAATTCCATAGAGACATCCTTTATGATTCCAAAATTCTTATGTGGGTAATAGGCACTCACCGTCAACAATGTAACTCCCTTACACGGCGGAAGTGGTTTTTCTTTTTGTTTCTCAGGGTGGTCAAAGACTTGATGATAGCAATTTGAAACAGTATAGATACGCTTTTGCGGAAACATTTCCTTTAGTTTCTTTGAAACGAGCAGGCTTTCCGTGAAATACACATTAGAGCTTTTATCGAAGTAGATTTTTAGGATTTCATTATGTAGCATGAGTTTTGTTAGCTCATCCAATTTCATGCGTTCAAAGAAAGGATTGCCCTCCTCTAACACTATATGTGCTCTAGCAAAGCCACTAACATGAGCACATCGGGGGCTCCAAACCGAAGGGCCAAAGACAGTAAGGACTGCATCAATTTTTTCATCGTCAACTAATGCATCAAGGAAGGGCTCCCTTTGTGTTTGTGACACCACATCGCTATTTACAAATGAATACATATACACGCGTACATTATTATAGCTTTCAATGCGTTTGGCTGTCAATGCTAGTTGTGGCGATAATACCACACAAAACCTGTGCTGTGGGTATCTGTTCAAACCACAGCATATTGAGTCTGCGACTTGCAATGAGCCGCCCCGATCCAGATTAGAGCAATTTATTAAGAAAATCATTTTTAGCTTGGTTCCATTAGGATTTTACCATCACTTAGGTAATAGTTATTGATGCTGCAAAGTTAGTAAAAAATTTCAAATAGAAAAAAATCTCATAGAGTAATTCATGCTATGTTGGATGATATTTCGCAAAAAACAGGGGGGAGATTTGAAGGTGTGAGGATAATTGTGCACCTTTTTAGTTAATTAATATGAAAATTCCCAGTTTGCTTGGCAAATTGGAAATTTTTTTGAAAGTGTCCCATAAAACAGGACAGTATTCCCTTATCTTTGCAGGCGTTTTCAGTTATAGGTTATAAGGTTATAAGGTCGGAATGCTTTAACTTGGTGAGCCTTAGCGAACACTTGCTTAGCTTGTGAACAATGCCTATTAGCGATGCTGACCTCTAACCTTCTAACCTGAAACTGGAGCTATGCGAAAACTTCAATTAATAACAATACCTAAAAGAAAAAAGAAAATGAATGGAATTGATTTATCAAGCCTTAGACTGCTGAGTAAGGGCGAGGGATTACGTGTGTATGAACTGGTGGACGATTATGTGAACTTCGTGGATGGTGACGTAAGCTGCATTTTGCCTCGTTTGGGTGGCGATTGGATGGAACTGGTGAAGTTCTTGGTATTGAGGGATAGACTGCAAAAGGTGATAAATGGCAGTATGCCTTTGATTGTGAATAACCTTACGTTGAATATGAATTTTCAGAATGGCAGTAATGCTACGGTAATAACATCATAATAAAGACAGAATATGAGCGATACATTTCAGACAAAATATCAGATGATTTTTCATCCGGGCAGTAATTGCGTGGTGTTGAACGATGCGCAGTTTCATCAGCCTGTAACGCTGAATGCGGGTGGGGGTGTGAAGGGATTGCCTACTACAGCAAAGGAGATAAAGGAAGCCATTGAACGTTTGGACAAGGAGGGCGTTCTGGTGGAAGATACGCAATGGTGGGCTGTGTATAGGGTTCTTAGCGAATACAAGGGATATAACACGAACAAGTCGGATTTCTGCAAGACGATTGAGGCGATGGAGATTCGGACGCGCGTAAAGTGCAATTATAATAACTGGAGGAATATCTCAATAAGCAGACTGAAGGGCAATCCTGCAACTTGGCTGAGTCTTAGGGACTCGGCTTCGGCAGCAGAGAGGAAGCAGATAGAGGTAGCGGAGAAACTGATGGAGTATCTGGAGATTTAGCCTTTTTTTAGGACTTCGCAAAGGAAACAATAGCAATCATCATTGCAATCATTGCAATCATCATCGCAATCGGGCAAAACGCTCGGTTGCGATTTTTTTTTACTATAATTTTGCACTCAGAAAAAAGGAGACCCCTCCCTAACCCTCCCCGTGGATGGGAGGGAACTGATAGCACCGAGCGCGCAGGTGTGAATCACGGATGGGAAGCCTTCCTTTTAATTAACAATTAATAATTAACATTTCTGAAACAAATGAGAACAATAGAATTTAAGCTTGTCAATCCTGTGAGATTGATTCCTGTTACTGGTGATTCATACGTAAGTGTTGAGACTAATGGGTCAGTTATGATTCAAGAGTCTGTTAAATCCGAGCCTCGTGAGCCTCGCTACCGTACTCTTATTGATACGGGTAAGGCTCAACTGAAGCTCTCCGCTCATGGGGCGTATCGTAAGGTCGAGATTCGTCTGCGTTCCGACGAGGCTTCACGGCTTGACTTCCAAAGGGAGATGAACACGCTGTTCGACGAGGAGTTGATAGGCAGATATTTGTAGGATAAAACGCAAAGGCGCGAAGCCGCTGAGAATGATTTGAACACGGAAAACACAGAATCAACGAAACTTCGTTTCTTTACTTCCCCGTGGTCAGTGGGTCTGCGACAAATCTCGTGGATTTCGTGTTCAGAAAAAAGAAAACTTTGCGACTTAGCGGCTTTGCGTTCGGGAACAAAATAGTAAATTATTCGCTGAAGCTCATCAAGCTGAAGCAAGTGTAAATGGTTAAATAGTAAATAATGAAGACAATAGCATTAAATACAAAATATAGTCCGAACAGGGGAAAGGTGTTCGGGTGTTCGGTAGAGGATTATGACCGCGTTATTCGTGAGCCGTGGCTTGCGAGGGCGATTGATAAGATTCGTGGCGGTGATGAGGATGAGAAGGGACGATTGCCCTTTATGTGCCCGCATTTCTCGGAGTTCAAGGATAACAGACGTGCGCAGTCGTGTATCATTCCCGAGGCTTTCACATGGCATACGATGGTGGATATTGATGACAAGGAGAAGGTGGAAGGGGCGTGTGAGGCGGCTCTGCGCCTGAATATGGACGAGGGTTCGGTGTGGTATCACAAGCTAAAACTGGCATCGTATTCCGCACGTAAGAAACTGCATCTCTTCATCGAAATGCCGCTTGGAATGACTATCCACGAGGCGCAGGTGGCTTACTGCAAGGCTATCGGCGTAGAAGCTGACAGCGACTGTGAGACTCCCGAGCGAATGATCTACCTCACGGATATACGTCAGGAGATTTACCGCTCGGATGATTTCCTGAAGCCTTTCTCGGAAGAGGAGATAAAGGAAAGGGTGGAGGCGATGAAGGGAAAAGCCCCTTTCAAGAGCACAGCAGCCCCTAACCCCGACCCTTCCCCCGCCCGGGGGAAGGGAGTAGATAGTATTAATCCTGAAAAGGAAGCGCGGATGGAAGGTGTACAGGAAGAAAAGGTAACTACTCCCTCTGCCCCGGGCGGGGAAGAGGGACGGGGAGAAGGGGCTCTTTCCTACCTCGGCATCCCTTACTCTGCGATTATTGATAAATACTGGGAGCTGCATAATATGGGACGGATGCCTGTGATGAGTAACCGTGATACGCTTACCTATGAGTTGGCGGTGAATCTGCGACATATCTGCGGCTTCGATGAGGAGCTGATGGATAGGGTGATACCGTGTTATGACGGTTTCCCACAGGATCAGAAGATGAAGTGCATTCGGTCGGCTATAGAGACAAAGCGCACGCAGATGCCAAGGAAACTGAGGGAGGTTCTGGAGGCTCTCTCGGGTGATAATGCTGATGTGATGGATGCCATCGACAGGATGAAGGATGAGGATGATGCGATGTATGCCAGGATGCTGCCTGTGATGCCGATGGGCATAAGGGATTGCATTGAGGCTAATGGCGATGCGCTTGCCATGCCTTCGCTCTTGGTGTCATGCTCGTGTATCGGTGCTCTGGCTACCGCTGTTAAGCTAAAGGTGCACCATAAGGCGAAAGGATTGAATATCTATCCCTTTGTGTGTGGTGAGTTTGCTTCGGGAAAGGGTCAGATGGATCAGATTTATGAGGAATGGACCCGTGACATGCAGTCGGCTGCGGATGAGTTCTATGAACGTGAGCGTGAATGGGCGAAGAAGGCACAGACGAAGAAATCGGGCACTACGGAGAAAGCTCCTGACTTTCCCGTGCGTATTCTTCCACTCAACAACACGCTTGCCAATATCTCGGAGCGACTGGGTAATACGAAGGGTAAGCACGCTATTTCATTCACTCCCGAGGCGGATATGGTGTTTTCGAAGTGGAAGGGCAGTATGACGGATTTCTCGGTTATGATACGCATAGCCTATGATGAGGCGAGGTACGACCGTGAAGCGAAGTCGGCTGACGCGGTAAGGGTGCATATTCCTAACCTGCTGTGGAACGTGATAATGTGTGGCACGCAGGATTCGTTGTATCGCCTCGTGACTAACATGACGGATGGATTCCTCTCGCGTCTGTGTATATGTAAGACACCCGATAATACGTGGGAGCGCTATCAGGAGCGCGACAACAGTTTCACCGACCAGCAATGCCTTAACATCCATGCCATGACAAAGATGCTGTCGCTGGCAGAGGGCACGATGGAGGGTGAAGAGTTGGAGGAACTTGGCAAGGCGTGGTTGGAGGAGATTCGTCTGACAGCTATCAAGAGTTTCGACAAGGTGCTGGCGCGTCAGCGTTTCCGTGGCTGTATCAACGCACAGAGGGTGGCAGGAGCGATACTGCTGTGCAAGTGTCTGGAATATCTGTACCTTGACTGCGAAAGTAATATGGACAAGGCGGAGAGTCGATTGCATCGTAATCCGCAATGCTGGATGACTTATATCGACAAGTGCTTTGAGGATGGGTATATGAACAAGGTGTTTAACGTGGTGGCTGATGCGATGATGGACGTGACGCTGTATTTCTTCCGTGATAAGCTGGCGGAGGCTTACGCAGACAAGGACTATGCAAAGGTTACGACGGGTGGAGTAAGGAGCAGGAAGAGTGCTAACAACTCTATTTTCGATGGTCTTAACGCTGACTTTACGTTTGATCAGGCTATGTCGCTTGCCGTGGATATCAAGGGCGTCAATGTGACGATGAACAACGTGAATCAGATGCTGAAGAATTGGAAGAATCAGGGACTTATCATCTATAATGGAGATAGGAAGTATGTATTATACTGAAATTGGTTTACACTTTTGCAAATCAATTAAAGTAAAGAAAAATGAGAAAAAGATTCTATGTATTATACTGAAATTGGTTTACACTTTTGCAAATCAATTAAAGTAAAGAAAAATGAGAAAAAGATTCTATTTCACAGAAGAAAAACGTATCTCGATAGCGAACGAGTACTACACAACAGATGTCAGTGCAAAGGAAATATGCCAGAAATATGGCCTTTCCTCCCATACGGTATTATGCAATTGGGTGAAAAAATACATCAAGGATGTGAAAAGTCCCGAAAAAGTATTACCTTTGCACCGCAGGCCGTCGTCTGACATTCCCCCCGGCCTGCCATCAGACATGGCAAGGA
>JAEEGJ010016000.1_pt1 | contig 17342 bp, 16 predicted proteins | sample 8958761 | NCBI WGS metagenome assembly JAEEGJ01 (sample SAMN16246546, study PRJNA631951) | gut metagenome | biome: gut microbiome; feature: rumen; material: RS-attached | host: Bos | place: Iran: Karaj | collected 2018-10 | reverse complement strand
CGATGTACCTGAAACGCGAATACAACGATTAATGGAAGAGAAGACAACAAAAAGTTTCATCCTACGCGTCGATGCCGAGACGATGAACGCGATAGAGGCCTGGGCTGCGGACGAGTTCCGCAGCACCAACGGCCAGTTGCAGTGGATCATCACCGAGGCCCTGCGCAAGGCCAAACGTCTGCCGAAGAAAAAGAAAGGAAAAGCCGATGAACAAGAATAACATCAACTTTCAGGTATGTCGTACTAAAGAAGGCACGATTACCGAACTGGTATGTGGAGTGCTGTTGCTGATGTCCCTCATACTTAGCCTCATATTATTAATTAAGGTACGCGAGGCTGGTGTCGCCATGCTCATACAGACAGGTGTCATGGGCTTTGGCGTTATACTGATGCTTGTCTTGGCTTACCACCCTAAGACATTCAACGTCCCAGACGATTCGCCTGCAGAGTTGTATGTTGTAACCATTCGTTTTCTGCGCTACATAGCCGTGCTGACGGCACTCATGACTCTCGGTATCACGCTGAGTGCTTTCCTTGGTTTCAATCCGGTGGCAATGATGTGTGCGCTTGGAATAATATTTGTAATCCTTATGTGTTGGTATCTTTACCAGAGCATGAAAACTAAAAGAAATAAACATCATGAATAGAAGAATCATTGTTTGGATAGTAGGAACCGTCGTGTTTCTGCTGGCCTTAGTGTTGGTACTGCTGCTTACCGCCTCAACGGCGAAGGCGCAGAACCTGCAAGGCTCCTTCTCGGGAAAGCTGAATGCTGGAATGGCGAAACTGACCATTGTGTTAAACGTTGAGGCTGACGGAACGGCGACATTGGAGAGTCCTGACCAGACCGACCAGAAGATACCTGCCAACGTTGACTTCCTCTCGGCCGACTCCGTGGCCATCAGCATCGCGATGCTACAAGCCAGCTATCAGGGACGCTTGGAAGGCGACGAGCTGAAGGGTACTTTCAAACAGGCAGGCTTCTCGTTCCCCTTGAACCTGAAGGCCGGAAAAAGAGTGGTGCGTAAGCGTCCGCAGATGCCACAAGGCCCATTCCCATACGCTACTGAAGAGGTGACCTTCCGCAACGAGCAGGACGGTGCCACACTCGCAGGAACGCTCTCTGTGCCTACAGGAGCAAAGACTGTGCTCATCATGGTATCAGGCAGCGGACAGCAGAACCGTGATGAGGAACTGCTGGGACACAAGCCGTTTGCCGTGATTGCCGACTATCTGGCACGTAACGGCATTGCCACCTTGCGCTATGACGACCGTGCCACCGGACAGTCGGTAGGCGGTGATGTGGCCCATGCCACCAGCGTGGATTTTGCCCGTGACGCTGCTGCCGGCATCGACTTCCTGCGTAAGGACAAGCGCTTCAGCAAGGTAGGCGTCATCGGCCATAGCGAGGGCGGACTCATCGCTTTCATGCTAGGCGCACAAAAGAAGGTTGATTTCATTGTCAGTCTGGCAGGTCCTGGCGTCAGTGGCGACACCATTCTGCTGAAGCAGATGCAGGCGGGTAATGCTGATGCGACAGGTGAAAAGCTGACCATGGCAAAGGTGCGTGAGACAATCCTTGCCCAGAACAATCCGTGGCTTAACTACTTCATTGACTACGACCCCTCGGACAATATCCGTCATACCAAGTGCCCCGTCTTGGCCGTCAATGGCTCGAAGGACATTCAGGTGGATGCTGAGATCAACCTTGGTGCCCTGCGTCGCCTGCTGCCAAAGAACAAGAAGAACTGCATCAAGGCCTACGACGGTCTGAACCACTTGTTCCAGCATTGCACCACTGGCATGCCCGACGAATATGCTGCGATTGAGGAGACTTTCTCCGAGGAAGTGCTGAAGGACATCGTGGAGTGGTGTCGCTCTCTCTAACCTCATTGTAAAATAATACAATAGAAAATAAATAGTAAAATTGTAAATTCTCAAATAGTACAATAACTATATGATAGAACTAAGAAACGACCAGCTGACCATTCAGGTGGCAGCAAAAGGAGCAGAGCTCCAGAGCATCAAGGATGCAGAGGGAAACGAATATCTGTGGCAGGGCGACCCCAAGTACTGGCCGCGTCGCAGCCCTATTCTGTTCCCGTTGGTATGCAGCGTGGAGAACGATACCTATCGCGTGGATGGCAAGGAGTATCACCTGCCGCGTCACGGTTTCGCCCGTGACATGGATTTCACGCTCATTCGTCAGGGAGAGGACCGTGCAACGTTCGCCCTCCATGAGTCGGAAGAGACGCTGAAGGTCTATCCCTTCTGTTTCAACCTTGCCGTGACCTATCGTCTTGACGGCAACAAGATTCATGTCATCTGGCATGTGGAGAACACCGACAAGCGTGACATTCACTTCCAGATTGGCGGACATCCCGCATTCAACGTACCCGGCATGAAGGAGGGTGAACAGCTGCAGGGCTGCATCACGCTCGACAACAAGGAGCCGCTCATCGGTCTGAAGAGCTACATTGACGGCTCGCACGAGATGGTGGAGGTGCCCGTTGAGGCGGAGTACGGTGTGATAGAGTTTGATAACGCCTTCTTCCGCAACGACTCCGTGAAGATTCACAACAGTCAGGTGCGTCAGGCCGTGCTGCTCGACGAGGACGACCAGCCTGCTGTGACCGTCAGCTTCCGCACACCCGTCATCGCCTTCTGGAGTCCCTTCGACAAGCATGCTCCCTTCGTGTGCATTGAGCCTTGGTATGGCGTAGGTGACCCTCGTGGCTACGATGGTGAGTTCAAGGACAAGCCCCTCATGAACCACCTGCAACCAGGTGCCTCGTTCATGAGTGAATATGTGATTGCGATTAGATAGCTTAGTACGCTTCGCGGTATTTACTCTCTTCCTTGTCGTTGAGCATGGAGAGGTACGACTGATAACGGCTCTCGGCGATGTAATGCTCGTCGAGGGCTTTTCTTACGGCACAGCCAGGCTCGTGGGTGTGGGTGCAGTTGCTAAAGCGACATTCTTTTGAGAAATGGAAAATCTCCTTGAAGTAGCTGGTAATCTCCTCTGGTTCCATGTCGAAAGTACCGAAACCCTTGATGCCCGGGGTGTCAATAAGCCAAGCAGTGGACGGCGCGTCGTGAGTGGTGAGCGGAATCATCTCTGAGAACGTTGTGGTGTGCATGCCCGTCTGATGGGCATCGCTGATGTCCGCCGTACGCAGGTTCGCATCGGGTACCAGTCGGTTGATGAGCGTCGATTTACCCACGCCAGAGTTGCCACTCAACACGGTAACCTTACCAGCTAACAGGGGACGCAACTCCTCAACCCCATCACCTGTCTCAGCTGAGATAGCCCGACACTCGTAGCCAATGGTTTCGTAGAGACTTATCATCATGTCCTGCAGCCGGCGTTCATCGTCGTCCAGCAGGTCAGTCTTGTTGAATATCAGGATGACGGGTACGCGGTATGCCTCAGCAGATGCCAGGAAACGGTCAATAAATGTGGTAGAGGTCTCTGGCTTGACCACCGTGACGACAAGCAGTGCCTGGTCAACATTAGCCGCAATGATATGACTTTGCTTGGAGAGGTTGATACTCTTGCGGATGATATAGTTGCGACGGTCCTCTATCTCGGTAATAAAGGAAGCCCCCTTCCCGTCCTCTCCGGAGGGAGAGGTGAGGCTTACCCTGTCGCCTACTGCAACAGGATTTGTGCTCCGTATGCCACGCAGACGGAAATTACCCTTGATCTTACAATCAACAAGCTGGCCATCGTCCGTACGGACGGTGTACCAGCTTCCAGTATTCTTAATAACTAAACCTTTCACAACTCCAATCACCACCAGGCTAAACGGTCATGATTTCCTTGTTCTTAGCTTCAATCAGCTCGTCGAGCTTCTTGATGTACTTGTCGTGCAACTTCTGCAGGTCCAGCTCAGCATCCTTCTCGTTATCCTCGGAGAGGCCGTCCTTGATAGCCTTCTTCAGTTTGTCCTTGATGTCACCGCGCACATTACGAACCTCCACCTTGGCTTTCTCAGCAATCTTGTTACACTGCTTCACCAAATCGCGACGGCGCTCCTCGGTAGGCTGCGGAATGCCCAGACGGATTATCTCGCCGTTGTTCTCGGGCGTGATACCCACGTCGGAATCCATGATGGCTTTCTCAATGTCACGAATCTGCTTCTTGTCCCACGGCTTGATGGCGATGGTACGGGCATCGGGACAGTTAACGGTTGCTACTTGGTTCAGGGGGACCTTCGAACCATACGACTCTACGCGTACGCCATCGAGGATGGCCACGTTGGCACGTCCGGCACGGATGCGGTTCAGCTCTTCCTCCAGGAACATCGCTGCCATTTCCATGCGCTCTTCTGCCGAAGCTAATGTCTCTTTTACGTCGATCATATTCTTAGTTTTTAGTTTTCGAGATTACAAAGGTAGTATTTTTCAGTGAAAAGTGAATAGTGAAAAGTGAAGAATTTGCTGCCGCCACTGATTTTTTATTTTTTTATTTTTTTCTTTTTTTATTTTAACCAAAAAGGCAGCCTACCTAATACTGCGTTCAAGGGCTGTGTTCCCTACCCTATATTCAGTCCATAGTTCTGCTTCACCTCACTCATGACAAATGTGCTCTCAATAGAACTCAAACTCTCTATCTCGCCCAGTTTGTTGAGCACGAACTCCTGATACTGCTTCATGTCTTGCGCGCGAACCATTAATAAATAGTCGTAGGCACCAGACGTGTTATAGCACTCCGTCACCTCGGGAATGCGCATGATACGGCGCACAAAGGCATCGGCTATCTCATGGTTAATCTGCTTGAGCTTCACCTTGCAAAACACCTGCAGACCCAAGTTCAGCTTCTCGGCATCCAGCACCGCCACATACTTCTTGATATAGCCCAGACGTTCCAACCGCTTCTGCCGTTCAAAAACGGGTGTGGGAGTCAGGTGCACGGCATCGGCCAGTTCCTTGGTGGTCAACTTCGCATTCTTCTGCAGTATCTTCAGAATCTGCATGTCGGTTTCGTCTAATACGTATGCCATAGTTAATATTTATACAAAACAAATTGATATATATACAATTTTGGAACTTTCGTCCATTGACGGTACAAATTTAGGTATATTTTCTGAATTACCAAAGAAATACGGAAGAAATTTCCTTGTTTCCATACTTTATGTCTTCGGTTTGCTGCTGTTAGCCCTCAACAAATAAAATAAAAAACGTTAAAAAAAGAACAATTCCTGGATTTAATGCGTATATTTGCAAAACCAAACACTTTAAATTGGAGGACTAACTATGAAAACGACGCAAATGATGCACGACCAAGAGTCGTACGAACTGGACAACATCTACAACGACGTGGATGACCGTGACCCCAGAGGTTCAACACCCTCTATTTGGTACACTTGAAAATTAACTGAAGTTCTAAACTGTTTACGAAGTAGCGGCAAGGCTATCAGCTTTGCCGCTACTTCGTTTTTTCATGGCAGGAATCCAATGGGACACCTGTAATCATCAGTTGAAAAACCTTTCAAAGCAAAAAAGCAAGAAAAAAATATATTTTTTAACAAGGAAGCATTAAAGTTAATCGAAGATTTTGAACGCATAGCCCTCCTGCTTGAGCCACTGGATGGATGCTGGCAGCGCGGTGCGGAGCTTCTCAATGCTTTTCAGTGAGTCGTGGAAGGTAATGATGCTGCCATTGCGGGCGTAGCGCTTCACATTGTCCAGAACTTCCTCCGCCGTCAGCCATTTGGAGTAGTCACGGGTTACAAGGTCCCACATGACGATCTTGTACTTCTTACGCAACCAGTAGTACTCGCTCCAGCGCATTAGACCATGAGGCGGGCGGAAGAGATGGGCACCAATAAGGTCGTTGGCCTTCTTGGTATTCATGATGTAAGTCAACGTCCAATGCTTGAAGGCACCGAGATGGTTAAACGTATGGTTACCCACCTGATGACCCTCGGCCTTGATACGCTCAAAGAGTTCCGGGTACTTCCTGACGTTGTCGCCAACCATAAAGAAGGTCGCCTTGATGCCATGCTCCCTCAAAGTGTCCAGAATAAACGGTGTGGCCTCGGGAATGGGGCCGTCGTCGAAGGTCAGATAGACCGCTTTCTCCGTTGGATCCATTCTCCAGATGGCTTTGGGAAATAGCCATCGCAGCCATTTTGCCGGTTGTTCTATGAACACTTTTTATTATTTACAATTTACTGATTTTCGATTTAACGAAAATCGAGGGGACAGGTTTTTGATGTGATTTCTGGAATTCAATCAAAAACCTGTCCCCTTGATTGTTAATTAAGACTTCCTCCCTTCTCACGATAGTTAGTCATGAGGTCTATCAGCTCGTTCGTACACTTCTCGTACTGGTCGTCTTCCAGCGCCTCCATCAGCATACTCAAGTGCTGGAGCACAACGAAGTGCATATAGTTCTCGTCATCGGCAGACATGATACGGCCACTCGCCATGTTCTGCTTAATGACCTCAACGGAATGTTGCCAGAGAGGATTGATGAACTCCTTCGTCTTCAAGTCCTTACTCCACGACGGGTCGGTAATGCGGAGAACATCGGCACACTTCTCCAAGGCGTACATATTCATGAGTATCTCACGCTGTGACGACAGGAACCATACTTCAGGCAGATTGTAATAGTAGTTGACGTACTGCGTTGAACGTTTCCAAAGGTTCTGCAGGTGCATCTTAGCCATCTTCTTGTCGCCGACGGTAGCATAAGCGCGCAGGATGTCAAGCGAACCGGAGTCGTAGCAATCGGGTACATTGTACGTGGGAATCACCTTCTCACTATATGCCAGCACCTTCTTGGCATCCTCATAACGGCCCTTGCTGGTCAGATTGGACACTAACTGGGCGATGACTCGGCGGTGGGTATAGCACATACGCATCACCGTTTCGTCAAGATAGAGTCCTTCCGTCTCCAGTCCACCGAACTTGAAGCGGTTCATAACCATGTCCAACGTCTTATCGGTATCGAAATTCTCAGCACCTGTAGCCGGGACCTTGTTTCCATTGGCATCCGCACGGGTGGTAGTGAACGGGGTGATACGATTGACCAGTCCTTCCTGAACGAAGTTCTGCCAGAGATTCATGTAGTTGTCCTCGCCAACAGTCATGGCCACGTAGATGGGGCGCGTCCAGTTGGCCTGAGAAACCATCTCAAGCATCATCAAGTCGTTCTTATAGAGAGCACCGCGGCCCTTCAACGAGATCACCATCTGGTCGGGTATAGAGTCGCAGGCCATCATGCCACCACTCTTACGCACGGCCTCCTTGTCAATGGTGATATAGACTGAATCGGTCGGTATGACATGGAGGGTGTTTCCTTCGCCCATAATAAGCTGCATCACTTCACGCTGCTGGTCTGTAATGTCGTTACGTACCCAGTACTTCAGAATGTTCTTCAGCTCGAACGGATTGTCACCGAACATGGTTCGCGCCTCTTCCGGATAGGTATCATAGAGTTCCTTGACTCTTCCCTTTATTTCAGGAGAAATCTGCACATAGTCGTTGGCACGACCGGCATACTTGATGCGCGGCCAGGTAATGGGCAGCGACGGAGAGTCGTATGCAGGACGTATCATCTGGTCTATATACCAATCAGTCTGCAGGTATGAAAGGTTGCAGACACGGGCGTCGGTACGCACACCCTCGACATCCTGATTATACCAGAGGGGGAAGGTGTCGTTATCGCCATTGGTAAAGACAATGGGGTTGCCTTCATCCTGCAACGACATCAAGTAGTTCTGTCCGAAGTCACGGCAGGTATAACGGCCTGAACGGTCGTGGTCGTCCCAAGTCTGGCTAACCATCTGGATGGGTACCAGAAGGGCAGCAACGCCACAAATGGCTGCCAAAACGGCCTCATGCTTCTTGGCAAAGCGTTTCAGGACATCCCAGATGGCTGCTACACCCATACCGCACCAGATGGCGTAGGCATAGAACGAACCAGCATAGGCATAGTCACGCTCACGGGGCTGGTTAGGTGTCTGGTTCAGATAGAAGACGATAGCCAGGCCCGTCATAAAGAACAGGAAGAAGACAATCCAGAACTGGCGGATACCCTTCTGCTGCTTCATGAGTGACTGCCAGAAGAGTCCAAGCAGGCCGAGGATGAGCGGCAGACAGTAGAACACGTTATGGCCCTTATTGTTCTTCAGGTCATCAGGCATATTGTCCTGATTGCCCAAGCGCATGTCATCCAGGAACGAGATACCCGTTATCCAGTTGCCATGCTCAGGTTCACCATTTCCCTGCAGGTCATTCTGACGACCGGCGAAGTTCCACATGAAGTATCGCCAGTACATGAAGTTACACTGGTAAGTAATGAAGAACCAGATATTGTCTATCTGCGACGGCACCTTTACCATCATCTGCTCGCCACAACGGTCGTAAGGCACTTCCGTGCCGTCAACACCGTTCATCCACTGCTCGTAGGAACTGGCATGACCACTGTCGTACATACGTGGGAACAGCATGTTCTGAGCGTATTTGTACTGGTCTTTCGTCTGCACAACAAAGTATTCGTCCTTCTCGTCAGGCGACGCCTTCTCCTTGCGCTGATAAACGGGGTCACCCTCATTAACAACGGGACGGCACATATTGCCTTCGACCTTCAGCTCTACCTGCGATGTATAGGCAGGGCCATAGAACAACGGACGCGTACCATACTGTTCGCGACCCATGTATTCGCCCAGGGTAAAGAAGTCCTCAGGGGAGTTCTGGTCCATTGGCGGGTTGGCTGCAGAACGAATGACAATCACTGCATACGAAGAGTAACCGATAATCAGCATCAGCATACAAAGCAACGACGTATTTTTGAGGCGGGCGCTGACCAGTGACTTGCCGGCACGTTTGTATTGCAGGATGAAGAACAGGGCTACCATGATGACAATACCAAGCAGAGCCGTCATAATACTCCAGCCGGTAAAAGGTATTCCAAGCAAGCCGAAACAAAGCACAAAGGCTATGTTCTGACGTAACTCACTACGATTGGCATAGGTCTCATAGATGGCCCAGATGGTGATGCTGATGAGCAACACCATATAGATGATCTCTCCCGTGTTGAACGGACAGCCCAAAACATTGACAAACAAAAGTTCGAACCATCCACCAACACGCACAATGCCTGGCACCACACCATAGAGCACTGCGGCAAGAATAACAACCGAAACGCCCAGTGCAATCAGCGAGCCTTTCAAATCTTTCTTGGGGTCCTGATGCTGATTGCGCTTGTAGTACCAAACCAGTACAATAGCAGGAAGACACAGCAGGTTCAGCAGATGTACGCCAATGGAGAGGCCGGTCATGTAGAATATCAATATCAGCCAACGGTCAGCATGTGGCTCGTCGGCATGGTCTTCCCACTTCAGAATGAGCCAGAACACCACGGCAGTAAAGGCAGAAGAGTAGGCATATACCTCACCTTCGACAGCCGAGAACCAGAAAGTATCACTCCAGGCATAGATCAATGCTCCGACCATGCCAGATGCTTCGATGACAATCATCTTGGCTGCAGTCAACTCTTCCCACTTGTCAATCAGCAGTCTGCGTACCAAGTGCGTGATGGTCCAGAAAAGGAACAGGATGGTGACAGCAGAGAGCAGTGCACTCATCGTGTTGACCATGCGGGCCACCTGACTGGGATCGCTGACAAGTTGTGAGAACAAGTTGGCGGTAAGCATGAAGAACGGTGCACCTGGCGGGTGTCCGACTTCGAGTTTGTAACCAGTTGAGATAAATTCCGGGCAGTCCCAGAACGACGCTGTTGGTTCAATGGTAGAGACATAGCAGAAGGCTGCTATCAGAAATGCCAACCAGCCTAAAGCGTTATCTACCAGCCTAAATTGTTTCATTCATTTTTGCCCCCCGAGATTAGGAGGTAACGGTCTGAACAGACGAATCAGACTTTTTTACATTAATACGACATGGGGGAATGCGCCTGTCCAGCCCCCCATTTCCCCATCTATAGGGAACATTTGGCTGCAAAGGTAGTAAAATCTTAGGAGTTAGATAACAAGAAATAGGAGTTTTTAAAATATTTAACGGGCAAACGGCTCAAAGAAAGAGGCTCGTTCCATAAATGACAAGGACATAACGGGCCAGTTTTCCGATGAAAATAGCAATAAAGGTCAGTGGAATATTTGAGCGCATCAGCCCCAGAGTTACCGTAATGGCACTACCCAAAAGGGGAATCCAAGACAGCAAGCCCACCCATGCGCCATACTTGGAAACCCAGCGCTGGGCACGGTCTAACTTCTCACGTTTGATTTTCAGGTATCGCTCCACCCAGACCATCTTCCCCATACGACCAATGGAGTAGTTGATGACAGAGCCAAGGAAATTGCCTAGTGTGCCCCAGACAATGAGCCATACAGGGTCGAGTCCTGTCACGTAAAGTGCAGCCATAACAATTTCACTATTGAGTGGCAAGACACTACCGGCAAGAATGCCACCAACGAACTGTCCTGCATAACCCCATTGGGTGAGGAGTTCTACGATAGCATCCATAAATTATAGATAGTAAGCAGGAGCGTCAGTGCGGTTACGACAAAAAAAGCGATATTAGTCCACCGGGTGCCGGTCAATGCCAGGAAATGGCCCACAAGCGGACTGACACAGATTACAGCCACGGGAAACAGCAACAGGTCATGCTGCGGTTGCACTGCCAACATGGCAAGAGAAAGCCAAAGCATGATAATAAACACGTCATACAACATTCGTGTGCGAATCTTATCCTGATAGCGTTTTCGGAAGAAATGGACAGTTCCTATTACGGCAAGGACAACCAACAGGCAGAAAAATGCAATCTGACCAGTTGTCAGTATGTCATAGTCAGCAGGATATGTCACCCATCCCAACTGTTCGAAATGCTCCATCAAAGAGGACAAACTGCCTTTCCAAACGAGATAAGGTGCAAGCAACCAATAGGGCAAAAGCAGACCTATGACGGAAGACAGAAACGTGCGGAACGACAGCGACTGCACCTTGAATGCCATGAGCAGCCAAAAGACGGGCACGAAATAAAGTACACGGACATGCAACAGACTCAATAGGCCTATCATGGAAAAGGCATAGAACGTCCTGCCAACCGAATGTTTGTCCTGATAGGTTTGGAAGATTAACAGCAGGAAAGTCAAGAAACAAAGAGTTGTAACAGAGGCCCGTATGGAGGGAAAGAGAATACTGCCAGCGCATACTATTATCAGGAAACAGCACGACACCATACGCGAATAAATACGAATCAAGGAATTCTGGTTGTTCAGTTGCATCATCAAGAAGGAACTGAGCGCCATGCAGCCGAACTGCAGCCACCAGTTCGCCGACACAAGGCCTGCCACCAACCATACGGCAGCCGCATAGACTGCCACGCAGGGCAAGGCTATGCGGCTTTCCGCTATCCGATTCTGTATGTATTTCATAGGTCTGCCCCGATGTCGCGACGGAAGTATTTGCCTTCGAACTGTATCTTCTGAGCTTCAGTAAACGACTTTTGCAACGCCTCGGTCTTGTCCCTGCCATACGATGACACGGCAATGACGCGACCACCATTGGTAACGATCTTACCATCCTTCATGGCCGTACCGGCATGAAAGACTATCGAACCTTCTACCTGACTGATGCCACTCATTTCGTAGCCCTTTTGATAGGCTTCAGGATAGCCGCCACTAACCAACATCACACAGACAGCCGCACGCTCGTCAAACTCCACTTGGCGTTGGTCAAGATTGCCCTCGGCAACGCCTTTGAACAGTTCAACAATATCGCTCTTCAAACGTAACATGACGGTTTCCGTCTCGGGGTCACCCATGCGACAGTTATACTCAATGACCATTGGTTCACCCTTCACATTGATGAGTCCGAAGAAGATAAAACCCTTGTAGTCTATGTTTTCCTCGCGGAGTCCGTCAACAGTAGGCCGGATGATGCGGTCTTCTACTTTCTGCATCCACTCCGTTGTAGCAAAAGGTACGGGACTCACACTGCCCATGCCACCGGTATTCAGGCCAGTATCCCCTTCACCGATGCGTTTGTAGTCCTTGGCCTCAGGCAAAATTTTGTAGTGCTCACCGTCGGTAAGAACAAAGACTGAACACTCGATGCCACTCAGGAACTCCTCGATGACAACACGGCTTGACGCATTGCCAAACATACCGCCCAGCATCTCCTTCAGTTCTTTCTTTGCCTCATCAAGGGTAGGCAGGATGAGCACACCCTTTCCGGCACACAGGCCATCGGCCTTGAGAACGTAAGGGGCATCCAGCGTTTCCAAGAAAGCAAGGCCTTCCTGAAGATGCTCGCCATCGAATGTCTCATAACGTGCTGTAGGAATGTTGTGGCGCTGCATAAATGCCTTGGCAAAGTCCTTTGACCCTTCCAACACAGCACCGGCCTTTGACGGGCCTATAACGGGAATGCCCTGGGTTCTAGAATCAGCCTTCAGGTCATCGTAGATACCCTTTACCAACGGGTCTTCCGGTCCTACGACCACCATATCTATGGCTTTATCTACACAGAACTGCTTGATTGCCTCGAAGTCATCAGCCTTCATGGCCACATTCTCGCCACAATTGCAGGTGCCTGCATTACCTGGCGCTATATAAAGTTTCTCTACTTGCTCACTCTGGGCAATCTTCCATGCCAGCGCATGTTCGCGACCACCGCTACCTAATAATAATATATTCATTGTCTATACTCCTTGATTCTAAAACAGCAACATCCGCTCCAACCAATAAACCAATATACCAGCCAGATAACCAGCAAATGCTATCCATGTAATCTTTTTCATATACCAGCCAAAGGTTATCTTCTCCAGCCCCATGACAACCACACCGGCTGCAGAACCTATGATCAGCATCGAACCGCCAACTCCGGCACAATAAGCCAACAACTGCCAAAAGATACCGTCAACAGCCATCGCTCCCTCAGCAGCTACTGGATACATACCCATACAGCCTGCCACCAAAGGTACATTATCAACAATCGATGACAGCACACCGATAATGCCATTGATAAGGTAGTAATTTCCGGCAAAAGCTTCGTTCAGACCTTCGCCAAGAGCTGCCAGCACACCGATTTCCTGAAGCACGGCAACGGCCATCAGAATACCCAGGAAGAACATAATGGTGGAAAGGTCAATCTTCGAAAGCAAATCGCTGACGCGCTTTGCCATCGTATCGTCTTCGGAAGTGTTATAGTGGAATATCTCCGTCACGGTCCACAGGACGCCCAACACCAGCAGGATGCCCATAAACGGCGGCAGGTGGGTCAGCGTCTTAAACACTGGCACGAAACATAGTCCGCCGACACCAAGCCAAAAGATGATGTTACGCTGTGTCTGCGTAAAATGGCTGACCTCTGCCTTAGGCAGATTCTGTTCCTTTTCGAACTGGCCTTTCAGCATGTATTGCATAATGAAGGCAGGTATCAACATCGAGACGAGCGACGGGATAAAGATTTCCGTCAACACGCCTTGCGTCGTGATGACGCCCTTAATCCACAACATGATGGTGGTTACGTCGCCAATTGGTGAGAACGCCCCACCAGAGTTGGCTGAGATAATGACTAATGCGGCATAAACTATACGCTCCTCGTGGTTCTGCACCAGTTTGCGGAGCACCATAATCATCACAATACTCGTTGTCAAGTTGTCGAGAATAGCCGACAGGAAGAAAGTGATAAACGCAACACGCCATAACAACTTACGCTTTGAATGTGTTTCGATGGTGTCGCGAACAAAGTTGAATCCACCATTGGAATCAACAATCTCGACGATGGTCATGGCACCCATCAGGAAGAACAGCGTTCCACCTGCATCACCCAAGTGATGCTCAATGACTTCGGCTACGTGATGGAGTACACCGTCTGCCGGAATTTCCGGATAATACACACCAGGGGCCATCATCAATAGTGTCCAGCAGCCAACACACATCAGCAAAGCGATGGCTGCCTTGTTAATTCGCGTAAGACTCTCCAAAGCTATGCAGAGATAGCCAATGGCGAAGAGGGTCACAATAAAGATTGTCAAAGTTGTCATTTCTTTGTAAACTCGTATTTCTGTTTAAAATTTGCTGCAAAGGTACGAAAAAGATTAAAGATTAAAGATGAAAAATAAAAGATTTTACTGCCACCCCAAAAAAACTCCAAATTATAAACTATAAACTCTAAACTTTTTTGTACCTTTGCACACAATGAACGAGAAAACTAACCAAGAAACATGGAGCAAGAACGTCATACTGGTCGATGCTGACTATATTGACCGCGTGGCATTTGACCTCATTGTGAACTTCGAACGCATGTTGGGGCGTCGCATTCTGCAAGCAGACCTGGCACACTGGATTGACTGTGTGGCACTGGATGGAGGCATGCAACCTTCCCCCACTCCATCCCAAGAAGGAGGAGACTGCCAGGTCATTTTCCTGCACACCAAGCGCAAACTGGAGAATTTCGTTCCTGGTGACTATGCCAGGGATCTGGACGGAAAAGCCTTCAGCGACAACCTCGGCGAATTCTGCATCAGCTGTGTGCAGGTGGAAGAGCTAACCACCATGGAAAGCCTGTTTTGCGAGTCGCTACAGCATGTCTGCCAACAACCTGGAGTCGAGCGTCTCATGGTCATTGCTGACGAACAATACATTGACGCTGTTATCAGGTCCGTACCGGGAAGGTGTAGCAGTACGCTCACCGTCTTTACCATGCAACCCCTGCCAGGCGGCCGGTTCATGCAGCAAATACTGGGTTTCTCACTCATGGCAGCGTTGGGCATTCAATCAGCGGAAATTGAAGAATCAACAAATAAATAGTAAAATCGTAAATCCTTAAATTGTAAATATCAAAGATGAGTAGAGTATTAATGATTGGCGCAGGTGGCGTGGCCACCGTGGCTGCCCACAAGATTGCACAGAACGCCGATGTATTCGACGAGTTTATCATTGCAAGCCGCCGAAAAGCAAAGTGCGACGCGATAGTGGAGGCCATCCACAAGAAAGGACTGACCATGGACATCAAGACGGCCCAAGTAGATGCCGACGACGTGGAGCAGCTGAAAGCGCTGTTCAACGAACACAAGCCCGACTTGGTGGTAAACCTCGCCCTACCCTATCAGGACCTTACTATCATGGACGCCTGTCTGGCCTGCGGCTGTTCCTACTTGGACACTGCCAACTACGAGCCGAAGGACGAGGCACACTTCGAGTACTCCTGGCAATGGGCCTATCGCGACCGTTTCCGCGAGGCTGGACTGACTGCCATTCTCGGTTGCGGTTTCGACCCGGGTGTCACCAGCATCTATACAGCTTATGCCGCCAAGCATCACTTCCAGGAGATGCAGTACCTGGATATTGTCGATTGCAATGCCGGCGACCACCACAAGGCATTTGCCACCAACTTCAACCCCGAGATCAATATCCGCGAGATTACGCAGAAAGGACTCTACTGGGAAGACGGCAAGTGGATTGAGACGGAGCCACTGGAAATTCACAAGGACCTGACCTACCCCAACATCGGACCGCGTGACAGCTACCTGCTACACCACGAGGAACTGGAGTCGTTGGTCATCAACTACCCCACCATTCGCCGTGCCCGCTTCTGGATGACCTTCGGACAACAGTACCTGAAGCATCTTGAAGTAATCCAGAACATCGGCATGAGCCGCATTGACGAAGTTGAATACGAGGCCCCGCTGGCCGACGGCACGGGTACTGCCAAGGTCAAGATTGTCCCCCTTCAGTTCCTCAAGGCCGTTCTGCCCAACCCACAGGACCTCGGCGAGAACTACGAGGGCGAGACCAGCATTGGTTGTCGTATCCGTGGCATCGGCAAGGACGGCAAGGAGCACACCTATTATATATATAATAACTGCTCACACCGTGCCGCCTACGAGGAAACGGGTATGCAGGGTGTCTCGTACACCACTGGCGTCCCCGCCATGATTGGTGCCATGATGTTCTGCAAAGGCCTTTGGCGCAAGCCCGGAGTCTTCAACGTCGAGGAATTCGACCCCGATCCATTCATGGAACAGCTTAACAAGCAGGGACTGCCTTGGCATGAGATTCACGATGGTGACTTAGAATTATAATAACAAAAACATAAAAATCATTACTATGGCAAAAAAAGAAGAGAACAACGAGCAGCTAACTCCGCAACAGGAGAAAATGAAAGCGCTGCAAGCCGCCATGTCGAAGATTGAAAAGGACTTCGGAAAAGGCAGCATCATGCGCATGGGCGACGAGAAAATAGAAAACGTTGATGTCATCCCCACCGGCTCCATCGGTCTGGATGCTGCACTCGGTGTCGGCGGTTATCCCAAAGGTCGCATCATCGAGATATACGGTCCGGAGTCCTCTGGTAAGACCACGTTGGCCATCCATGCCATTGCCGAGGCACAGAAGCAAGGTGGCATCGCCGCTTTCATCGATGCCGAGCACGCCTTCGACCGCTTCTATGCAGAGAAGTTAGGCGTTGACGTAGAGAACCTCTACATCTCACAACCCGATAATGGTGAGCAGGCACTCGAGATAGCCGACCAACTCATCCGCTCCAGTGCCATCGACATCATCGTCATTGACTCTGTGGCAGCGCTGACCCCGAAGAAGGAGATTGAGGGCGATATGGGCGATTCTGCCGTCGGTCTGCATGCCCGTCTGATGAGTCAGGCCCTGCGCAAGCTTACCTCAACCATCGCCAAGACCAACACCACATGTATCTTCATCAACCAGCTGCGTGAGAAGATCGGCGTGATGTTCGGCAATCCCGAGACGACCACCGGTGGTAACGCCCTGAAGTTCTATGCATCCGTACGTATAGACATTCGCAAGAGTGGAAGTCCCATCAAGGATGGTGACACCGCCATAGGCAACCAGGTTAAGGTAAAGATTGTCAAGAACAAGGTGGCACCTCCCTTCCGCAAGGCTGAGTTTGAAATCCTCTTTGGCGAAGGAATCTCCAAGATCGGCGAGATTGTTGACCTTGGCGTAGAGTACGACATCATCAAGAAGAGTGGCTCCTGGTTCTCGTACGAGGGCAACAAACTGGGTCAGGGCCGCGATGCCACCAAGCAGTTGCTGGCCGACAACCCCGAGCTGTGCGAAGAACTGGAAGCAAAAATCAAGCAGGCTATCTCTGACAAGCAATAAAACGAAGAATCGTACTATGAACATAAGAAAGGCGGGCACTTCTATCGTGTCCGCCTTTTTCGTTTGCTAAGGCTCGCATCGAAACGAGCCTAAATATTTGTATTACTTCTTCTTTTTAGTCTTGGGATTGAGTTCCGTCGTTCGTAATTTAGCGACCTTTCCTTGATTATCGAACTGAACGATGAAGAGTTTCTTGGTACGCTTATAAATCCACTCCTGCAA
>JAEEGJ010015998.1_pt1 | contig 17343 bp, 10 predicted proteins | sample 8958761 | NCBI WGS metagenome assembly JAEEGJ01 (sample SAMN16246546, study PRJNA631951) | gut metagenome | biome: gut microbiome; feature: rumen; material: RS-attached | host: Bos | place: Iran: Karaj | collected 2018-10 | reverse complement strand
ATTATTCGATGCCCAAATCACGGTTTTAATATCACATTCCTCGGGCAGAACAGTCGCTGTCAGTTGCAGGGTCGAGCCCTCATTTAAACCCGCGGTCGTCACATTCAACTGTATGGACTCAGCTTGCGCTTGCAAAACTGTTACATTGCAAGAAGCGCTCAAGCCAGTGCCGTCGGTCGTTGTTGCGGTAATAACGGCATGACCGGCTGCCACGGCGCTGACCAAGCCACTCTGACTTACCGTGGCCACGCTCTCATCGCTGGACGTCCACGTCAATTCCTGGCTGGCGTCGGCTGGCAGAACGGTGGCTGTCAATTGCTGGCTTTCGTTGCCATGCAGTGTGAGCGACGTCTTGTCAAGCGAGAGGTCCTCGGCGAGCGTCAGCTCCTGATAACTGCTGAAAAGGACCCAGTTCTCGTCATTCTTGTATGCCTCCATGGAAGCTTCAGGGACACACAAGGTCGCATTGGTATAGGCTTCGTAACTGAAACTGTAATAGGCATACATAGCCGGAGGCTCGGGTGCCAGACATGTTACTTTCTTCAACGATGGGCAATCATAGAAAGCCTTGTTTGACAGATATCTCACTGATGAACCGATCACCACGTCAGTCAACTGATAGCAATACTGGAAACAATACTCTTCAATAACGCGAACAGAATTACCTATCACTACCGATTTCAGGCCAGTACACGAGTGGAAAGCGCATGGGTACAAGGTGACGACAGAATTGGGAATAACGACACTCTGCAATCTCTTGCAACTGTAGAAAGCGTGAGAACTAATGCTGTCAATCGAATTGGGAATCTCGATGCTGGTCAGATTATAGCAATTGTAGAAAGCCTTATAACCAATGGCCGTAACGGCATACTCCACACCATTGTGGACTACGGTCTCAGGAATTACAACGTCGCCACTGTAGCAGCCCACATTTTCGACCTCAAAGGTCACCGCGGCTTCATTGCCGTTCACATTATAAAATAAGTCGCCTTCCTTAAAGTCGTAGGCGAGAGCGGTGGCTGGCAGCAGGAGAGCCAGCAGCAGGAGGGAAAAGCGGAAGAGTTGTTTCATTACCTTGAGTATTAGAAGTTAATATCGGTTGATGGAATCATTGTTTATGGTTTGCTCTGCAAAGGTAATCAAATTTTACCATTTCCCATCATCGTTTTGTCCATTTCCCATAAATCCAACAAAAAAACGGCCGGCTGCGTGTTTTTGATGTGGAACCTCCGGTTTCGGACGGATGAGCCTCAATGAGATGAAATGAGCCAATTATTGAACAACACCCGTTCGTTTCGTTCGTTTCGTTCGTTTTGTTTGCGTGTACACGTGAAATCCCTACGATTTTATTTATTGGGTTGGTCAGTTTCTTTTTCTTTCGTCTTAGAAAAAAGCATATCCCTCACGCCCGCGATGAGCATGAGGGATATAACTCAGGTTTTGATGAAGTTTAATTCCAGGTACCGCTCAGCAGGTAGTCAATAAGGGCGGTAACGTCGTCGATGGTGACGCTGCCGCTCATGTCGCAGTCGGCCGAGGCAGGTGCCGTGGAACCGGAGAGCAGGATGTCAATCAATGCCGTCACGTCGTCGATGCTCACGTTGCCGCTGCCATCCACGTCGCCACGCAGGCCAGCGTTCATCGCAGTGAAGTAGCCCGGGTTGCTGGGGCCGCCGTCGATGCGGGCATAAAGACGGTTCGTGTGGCTGGCATCATAGGTCGTTCCCTGGCCGCCCCTGATCTTGGTGCATTCCCGGAACATGCCATCAGAATTGCTGTCGGTAGTGGCCGCCGTGCTCCAGCCACTGCCGGCATAGATTGTGGTGAGTTTACTGCAGCTAGAGAACATCCACCTCATGTCGGTCACCTTGGACGTGTTGAAACTGCTCAGGTCGAGGCTCGTCAATGACGTACAATAATCAAACATGGAGTACATGGTGGTCACCTTGGCTGTATTGAAACTGCTCAGGTCAACGCTTGTCAATGCATTACATTCATGGAACATGTTATTCATGTTAGTCACATTGGACGTGTTCCAGTTGCTCAGGTCTAGGCTCACCAGAATGTAATCTTCATTAAACATGCCTTCCATGGTGGTTACCTTAGACGTGTTGAAGTTGCTCAGGTCTAGGCTCGTCAAGTTATAGCAGAAAGCGAACATCTCGAGCATATTTGTCACCTCGGACGTGTTCCAATCGCTCACAATAATGCTCGTGAATTCACTGTTTGCAAACATGCTTTCCATCGTTTTCACATTTGAGGTATTCAGGAAGTTCGCGTTCAGATTCGGCATCATAGCGCCAGCGCCGGCGAACATTAAACACATGTTCGTCACCTGGGAAGTGTTGAAATACTGTGTGCCTGTGATGGACTGGAGCTTGGCCATATCGCCAAACCAGTAATACGTCGTTGTAGGACGGGCACTGGCAAATGACGAGTTAAAGACCACCTTGGTCACGTTGCTATAGGTGCCGTCGGTGTACCAGCCGGGATCGTTGCTGCCTGAGTTCAGGTCGTAGGTCGTGCCAGGGCGGGAGGAGCGCTGGTTGTCGTAGTAGAACGTCAGCGTCGTGTTCGAGGACGTGTAGCAGGCATAGGCCTCGGGCCCCTTCTCGGTGAAGTAGCCCGGGTTGCTCGGGCCGCCGTCAATGTGGGCATAGGTCTTGTCCGTCGGGTTGGAGGAGCTATAGGTCGTTCCCAAGCCGCCCACAAGTTTGGTGCAATTATAGAACATATTATTGGAACTCGTCACGGCAGCCGTGCTCCAGCCGTCGCCCACATAGATGGTTTTCAGATTAGAGCAATTAAGGAACATACCGCTCATATCTGTCACTTTTGACGTGTTGAAGTTGCTCACATCAAGGCTTGTCAAGGCATTACATGAAGCGAACATGCCATACATGTCTGTTATTTGACTAGTGTTCAAATATGCTATACCCGTGATGGATTGAAGGTTGGTCATAGAACAAAACCAAAAGAGGGCGCTTGTCGGGCGGGCATTAGCGAACGAGGAGTTAAACACTACCTTGGTGACGGATGCAGAGGTTCCGTCAGAATACCAACCTGGATAGAAAGAGTTCAGGTCATAGGTCGTGCCCGAGCGGGTGCTGCGCAGGTTGTCGTAGTAGAAAGTCAGCGTCGTGTTCGACGGCGTGTAGCAGGCATAGGCCTCATTAATGTCAGTCAAATAACCTGGATTGCTGGGGCCGCCGTCGATGTGGGCATAAGTCTTGTCAATGTGGTTGACATCATAGGTCGTGCCCAAGCCACCTACGAGGCTGGTACAGCAATTGAACATATCATCGGAACTCGTTACTGCTGCGGTGCTCCACCCGTCACCGGCATAGATGGTCGTCAAAAGAGAGCAGTTAGCGAACATATAATTCATGTTAGTCACCTTGGCGGTGTTAAAACTGCTCACATCAAGGCTGGTCAGTTTTTCGCAATTTTGAAACATCCAAGACATATCGGTCACCTTGGACGTGTTGAAATGGCTCACATCAAGGCTCGTCAAGGATGAGCAGGCATTGAACATACCTTTCATTGTTGTTACCTTGGACGTGTTAAAGTTGCTCACGTCAAGACTCGTCAGTTTCGTACAATCGCTAAACATATAAATCATATCGGTCACCTCACTGGTGTTTAGATAATTTATTCCAGTGATGGATTGCAGGTTTTCCATCATAAAAAACCAAGCGTGGGCGGTCGTCGGTCGGGCATTGGCGAACGAGGAGTTAAAGACCACCTTGGTGACATTGGCATAAGTGCCATCACCGCGCCAAACAGGAGAGTTATTGCCTGTGTTCAGGTCATAGGTCGTGCCCGTGCGGGTGCTGCGCAGGTTGTCGTAGTAGAACGTCAGCGTCGTGTTCGACGGCGTGTAGCAGGCATAGGCCTCGACAGCAGCCTGCATGCCCAGGGCGCACATCATCGCCACCACGAGGGCGAAGAGTCTAAAGAGTAGTTTCTTGCTCATAGTCGTATCGAATTAAAAGTTAATATCTGCCGCAAATATAGTCATTTTTCAATAAAAAGCCTAATAAAAAACTCTTTTTTATTAGGCTTTAGGGGGTGCTGCGAGCGTTGCTCGCTGAACGGCTAACGCCGTGGAGAATGGATAAAGGAGAATGAAGCATCCGCAGTGTTTTTAAATGCGAATTACGCTAATTCAACTAATTCCGCAAATTCTTATATTAGATTCGTGAAATCCGTAAAATTAGTGTAATTAGCGTTAGCCCCGCAGAGCAAAGTCTCACGCTAAGACGCGTTAATGCTCGCTGCGCTCACAGATTAGTGATTAGAGATTAGTGAAGCATCCGCGTCCTTTACCTCACGCTAAGCCGCGAAGTTTTTAAACGTTCGCAGATAGTAAAACAATGGATATCAGATGAATGTCTTACCCTGAAAAACGTTGAATAAAAAACAACGTTTAATAATGGTAGAACAAGTAGATTTAGAGTTTCAAAAGCTGTTGATGTCTCGCAAACGGCATCTGACTGAGGAAGAGAAACGCCAAATTGTGACGGATTATCTGTCAAGAAGCTGTACAGTTGAGCAATTATGTAAAAGATATGGCGTCGGCCATAGCTCGGTTTACAAATGGATTAGTAACTTTGCGGCCGTGGGGCATTGCCGGCGGAAAGTCCGCACCGCAGCCCGATGCAAACAAAATCCGTTGCCTATGGCCAAGAAACAGCAGAAAACAACAGAGACGGATGCCGAAGAGCTGGCCCGCCTAAGGGAAGAGAATCGGCGTCTGTCGGAAGCCCTGAAGATGGCCGAGTGGATGAACCACGCCAAGGACGTGATGATCGACGAGGCGGAGAAAACGTTCAACATCCCGATCAGAAAAAAATCTGGTGCCAAACAGTGAAGAGGCTTGCCGCAGAGAAGGTCAAGGGCCAAACCATGGGCCTTCTCTGCAGGCTGTTTGGCAAGAGCTGGCAGGCCTATTATCAGCACAAGGAGACGTTAGGCAAGCAACGGCTGAAGGAAGAGATGGTCGTCCAGTTCGTCAAGGAGACACGCCGCCTTGACCCGGGCATCGGTGGCGCGAAGCTGCATCACATGTACCTTGAGCGCTTTGGCCGCGGCTATGAGCATATGGTCGGCCGTGACAAGATGGAGGCCATCATCGCAAAGAACGGCCTGAACGTGAGGCGGCCCAGGCACCGTCCCCGCACGACGGACTCCACCCACGGGTTGCCGACATACCCCGACCTGACCAGGGAACTCATCCCTGAGCGCAAGAACCAGCTCTGGGTGACGGACATCACCTATATACCGGTATGGCTCAGCGATGACGAATACGCCTTCTGCTATCTGTCGATGATCACGGACTGCTACACAAAGGAAATCATCGGCTGGTACGTGGGCGAGACGCTGGAGTCCTGGTGCAGCGTGGAATGCCTCACGCAGGCCCTCGGCACCTTGGGCGAGGAAAAGCCCACGGGTCTCATCCACCACTCGGACAGGGGCGTGCAGTACGTCAGCGCGGCCTACACGTCCCTGCTGCTCGATGCCGGCATCAGCATCAGCATGACCGAGAGCGGAGACCCCAAAGACAACGCCGTGGCCGAGCGCCAGAACGGCACCATCAAGAACGAGTTGCTCAAGGATGTCAGATGCCGCACCATAGGCGAGGTCAGGAAGGCCGTTGGCAAGGCTATCGAGTTCTACAACAACGAGCGACCACACATGTCGCTGAACAATCTCACGCCCCGTCGCGCGGCTGCCTGTACAGGCAGGCTACAGAAAAGATGGACCAGCTACAGAGAAAAACATCTCGAAAGCTTGGAGATTAAAGAAGGTGCTTGTACCTTTGCGCCACAAACCCTGAAAACGATTGAACGGCGTTCCGCGGTGCCGATTCAATAAAAACAAGGGTTTAGAGTTAATAGTCAACTCCCTGCAGGGTTAAGCGAAAAACCATTCAACTTCTGTCAGGGATAAGGTAAAATCCATTCAACTTTTTTTAGGGTACTACAGATGTCACAGAAGAACGTTTTTCCGTTTTTCCACTTGGCACTCACAGCCACCAGATTGCCCTTGGGCAGGGTGGGCACGTCGCCGATGCGGATGAGGTACTCGGGTTCGGGATAATCGACGTTGCCGTCGATAACATACTTCTCTTTGATGCTGGTGAATTTTTTTTTAGCCTGTGCTTCGGCTAGCAGTTGGGCTTGCCACCTGTCTTCAATTGGCATGTCATTCATGATAAAAAGGATTTAAAATTTTAACAAAAAGAATGTGTATTTCATGTTTCCGGCTGCAAAGATAAGGTAAAAATACCACGATTTGCAAGAATAATGGCTTGAAAAATTGACAAAACACCAAATGACTACCGATATTGGTAGTCATTTATCGGGTGCATTGGTGGCGGTTATCTCAAGATGGTGGCGTTGCCGTTGAAAGCGCAAATCTCGGCGGCAAGATGGTTCATGTTGTGGAAACGGTTGTAGTCGGTGTCGGCAGGCACCCCGTTGACCTCGGCCATGGCATCGAGCCCCCATGGTGCGAGAATGAGCAGGCTGCCGTTAGCGCAGGCCTCAAATCGCATCCGCTCGGGTTTCCAATAGTCTGTGATGGGCTCTTTCTGGATATGGATGAGGGGATAACCGTTCTTGAGGCATTCGTTTTTCATCATCAGTTCGCCACGTGAGATGCCTGGGGTGACAATGACGGTTGCCCCACCGATGATGGCATCTACCCATTGCTGACGTTGGCGGGCATAGTCGGCCGTGGTCTCGTAGGGCTCCCTGGTGACGGGATGCCGGCGGTGGCATTGCACCTGCACTTTGCTGGGCCACCGCAGCAGGAAAAGATTGCCAAAGATGCCATAGTCGCGCCCTCCAATCTGGACATGCAGGCTGCGCTGCATCAACTGGGGCAAGGCACGGCGTAAAATGGCGCGGCGCGGGTTGTCGTGGACGTAGGCAATCATGGCTTGGCGGTGGCGCTGGTCGAGGCACACCGTGTCGTCGTAATTGTCGTCGAACAGCGGCTGCAGCTCCCTGCCCACCAGGGTGTAGTATTCCTGCCGCTGCCGCTTGGACATGGCACGGATGAGGGCGCCCTCGTTGTCGTGGAGGGGGGCCTTTTCGCGCAGCCATGCCGGGGCTTGCGTGCTGCTGCAATCGACCGAGATCGGTCGATTGATGGAATGGCCGTTCCCCTGTTGCTGCTGCCAGTGGCTGGTGCACGTCGCCTTGAAGGCCTGGATGATGTCGCCCAGGCTCCACTGCATGGGCTCGAGCACCTCGAGCACGCCGTGGAAATGGTCGGGCATGCACACGCAGGCATGTACCGCCACACGATTGCCATGAGCCGTCTGCCGATTGGGCGTCGCTTCCCACGCCTGCTTCACCACATGCCCCAGCGGTGAGAGCGCCACCTGGGGTTGCCTGGCATCATCGCCCAAGCGCCCTAGCAGCGGCAACCTGTCGCTCACCACCAGCGTGATGAGGTAGGTCCCCCGGCCGTAATAGTCGTGGCCCGGATTGCGAGGGCGATAGGATGACATTGTCATTATTACAGGTACTTCTCCTTGAACTCAGCTATTGCTGTTGTTGATTTGCTCACACATTGTTCTGCAAAGATACAAAAAGTATCACACTTTACCTTATTTTATTAAGAAAAACCGGCATTCCTCATGCTGGACCAGCGACGAGTCATTAAAAACTGGCGCCTGGTTACCAATGGCTAAAAACTTTTCACTACCTTTGCAGTCTGAAATCAGGTTTAACAACTTTAATTAGGTAAAATATTCTATGGCAAAGAAAGCATTATTGATGATATTAGACGGTTGGGGCGAAGGTCCCAAGGGTCACAGCAACGCGATTTACAGTACTCCGACTCCCTATCTTGACTTCCTGCGGGCTGCATATCCGCACAGCACGCTGCGTGCTTGTGGCGAGGACGTGGGTCTGCCCGACGGACAGATGGGCAACAGCGAGGTGGGTCACCTGAACATCGGTGGCGGCCGCGTCGTCTATCAAGACCTGGTGAAAATCAACCGCAGCATCGCCGATGGCTCAATCCTCAAGAACCCTGAGGTAGTCAGCGCCTACACTTACGCTCGTGACAACGGCAAGTCGTTGCACATCATGGGCCTGACCAGCACCGGTGGCGTGCACAGTTCACAGGAGCACCTGATGGCATTGTGCGACATCGCCAAGGAGTATGGTTTGGAGAAGGTGTTTGTGCACTGCTTCATGGACGGACGAGACACCGACCCCGAGAGCGGCAAGGGCTTTGTGAACACCGTGGCCCAGCACTGCAAGCAGAGCGCCGGCACCGTGGCAACGGTCATCGGCCGCTACTATGCCATGGACCGCAACAACAATTGGGACCGCATCAAGGTCGCCTACGACATGCTCACCCAGGGCATCGGCAAGCAGACCGATGACGTGGTGAGGGCCATCCAGGAGTCCTATGACGAGGGTGTGACCGACGAGTTCATCAAACCCATTGTCAACAAGAATGTTGACGGCCGCATCCAGGAGGGTGATGTGGTGATCTTCTTCAACTTCCGTAATGACCGTGCCAAGCAAATCACCATTGCGCTGACTCAAGAGGACAAGCCCGAGGACGGCATGAAGGTGGTGCCGGGCCTGCAGTACTACTGCATGACACCCTATGACCCGACGTTCAAGGACATGCACATCCTTTTCCCCAAGGAGAATGTGGACAACACGCTGTCAGAGTACCTGTCAAGCCTGGGCAAGCGCCAACTGCACATCGCCGAGACCGAGAAATATGCTCACGTGACATTCTTCTTCGGTGGCGGACGCGAGCAGCCCTTCGAGGGCGAAGACCGCATCCTGGTTCCGTCGCCCGATGTGGCCACCTATGACCTGAAGCCCGAGATGAGCGCACCTGAGGTCTGCGAAAAACTGGTAGCAGCCATCCGCGAGGACAAGTACGACTTCATCGTTGTGAACTATGCCAACGGCGACATGGTGGGACACACGGGTGTCTATGATGCCATCTGCAAGGCCGTCAAGACCATCGACCGCTGTGTCCACGACACAGTCGAGGCTGCACGCGCCACGGGCTATGAGGTCATCATCATCGCCGACCATGGCAATGCCGACCACGCCATCAACACCGACGGCACCGCCAACACGGCTCACTCGCTGAATCCGGTGCCCATCATCTATGTCACCGAGGATCCTGAACTCATCATCAACAACGGTCGCCTGGCCGACGTTGCTCCCAGCATCCTCCAAATCATGGGGCTGCCTCAGCCCAAGGAGATGACCGGCCACGGCCTCATCGACGTGACCAAGTGACCGTCGCAGAGAGGTAACACTCAGGTAGATATAAGCAAATCAGCCCATCCCGAAAGGTGGGCTGATTTTGTTATACTGTCATGACGAGTGTCAGAGTTGCAACAGCTTGTCGATCAGCAGTGTCAGGTCGTCAATAGTCACGATGCTATCGCCGTTCAAATCGCTGTTCATCAGCTTGATGTTTGACGAATCCCCGTTGAGAAGATAATCAATCATGATTGTCACGTCAGTGATCGAAACAGTCTTGTCACCATCAACGTCACCCAACAGGAATCCCATTTGGGAAAGCACGTACCTCATTCCTGCCAAGGCGTCAATCTTGCCGTTAGGACCGAATTCCGCGCCTCTGGGGCCATTAGTGAAACTGTCGTGGATAGCGGTTTGGGCAAGGATATTCTTGACTTGAGCGACCGACAGTCTCGGGTTCGCCTGCAACCACAATGCGATAATGCCAGCAACAGTGGGGGCAGCCATCGACGTTCCGCTCATCACGCACCAGTAGTTGCCGTTCTGGTACATCACGACACTCGGGTCACTCAGTGTGGATTGAGAGCAGTATCGGCTGCATGCTCCGACAACGTCAATGCCCGGGGCGCAAATGGTGGGCAATGCCTCGCCGGTGGGGCCGGAACCAAACGCCTGATAACTGGAGAAGGAGGCGACATTGCCAAGCGTCTCGGAGTAATCGTAAACAATCCTGTTCGCGGCCAGCGAGAAGTAGGAATTGCGGGCAGAATAGGCACCAGCCGAGATGATGGAGTCGCCGACAGCGTAGGTGCCAATGCTGCACGAGTCACTGCCAGCCCTGTAGAAGTTGGGCACGACTTCGCCGCTGGTCGTGGTGACCTTTTTGTTGAAACCGCTGAAACCTGTCCCTGTGATGCCGGCCCAAGCGTCAACTTCAAAGGGTGTCGCCCGGCGGGGATAGATGCTGACTCCCAAGGCATAGCGGCTCTTCTTTTGGCCACCCGACATGGTGTATTCATGACAAATCAGGTTGTGAATCGAGACATTCAGGTGGTATTTCTTGCCTGCAGAGGCATAGATGGGATTTCCGGTGATGGTGCCGACAGTGTCTGCAGCGGTGTAGCAATCGTAGAAACCTGCTAAATCCCTGTGGGTGATAGTCGTTTTGGAAGACAGCTGTTCGCTTTCCCAAACTATCTGGCCTGTCGTCTTGTCTAGGACGTGAAATTTGAAATAGAAGTTAGCATTGGAAGCTCTAACCCAGAATTCCGAGGAATGGCCAGTGTAGAGGTAAGTGGAGTCACCGTTGACATTATTGCGGGACTTGAACATGGCATTCATCGGTTTGGATTGGCTGGCTGTTCCGTGGGTATAGAAACTCTTACCTTTGTTGTTGCCGGCAGCGATGACAAAGATGCGGCCTGGTCCCATGACCTTTTTGATTGCGTTAGACAGGTAGTCGCTTCCATCATGCTGTCCGTTGGGTGTACTGATGCTGAGGCTCATCACACATGGTTTGCCAACACTGTCGGCATAGCTGTCGATGTATCTGACACAGTTGGCCACCTCAACGGCCGAGATGCTACCGTCGAGCACACTGATGGAGCACAACACGATGTCGGCTCCCGGTGCCATGCCACCATATCCATTGACATGCGATCCGGCAGCAATGCTGGTTGTGTGAGTGCCGTGACTGCCAGCGGAGTTGTCTGTCGTGAGGCTGTAGATCTCATCATCCATGAACACCGATCCGGGAAGCCTGTAGTTCCCATTATTGTAGGTGGCTTTGTGTCCGGAATTATCGGTCGTGCTATATAGCCTGAGGATGCGCAGTTTAGAGACATCATCATTTCTCCTGAAAGCACGATGGTTGTAGTCAAACCCGGCATCGATGACACCGACAATCACTCCAGAACCGTCAAAGCCTCTGGCCCATTCGCCGGGGAGGCCTTGCTGCACTTGGAGGGCATGAGTCGCACTCATGGTGCTGTCGGTGGCAAGTTCCATCCGGCGGCTGACTTCAACGTCTTCAATCCCAGGCAGACGAGAAATTGCAGCCAAGCGGTCCAGTGGCACCTGTGCAGTGAGGAAATCGTCAAAGACGTTGTTCACAAACACGCCTTGACTCTGGAGCATGGAAATCACACCAGGGCTTTTGTAGGCAATGAACACGTCAACCATTTCTTGACCGTCAATCATTCTTGCCGGGAAGAATGGTGACGTTTCAATCATCATTGAGGCAGATGACTTTCCAGCGATGCGTTGGCAATACTGATAATCGTCGAGAAACTGCTGCACCGATGCTGGCAACAGGCTTTGAGCCGATGTGGCTAAAACTGCTGCGGTCAAGAATAGTGCAATTAACAATACTTTTTTCATGTGGGTAGTATTTGATTTAGTTATTGATCCCCTTCATTATTTGAGTAGCCGAGCAGGTAGTCGATGAGCCAAGTGACGTCGTTGATGTCAACCACACCGTCAACATCCACGTCACCGGCTTCAGGAACGACTAGCGAGTCGAGTTTCAACAAGTAGTCAATCATCAATGTGACATCATTAATGTCAACGATGCCGTCTCCGTCGACATCACCCATGATGATGACAGGATCTTCGATGCCGAGCAACAACCTGGCTCCAGCCATTGCGTCAATCTTGCCGTATGCACCGTAGCGCACACCGTAGATGGGATTCTCGGTAAAGGCATCTCTTCTTGCCGTTTGAGCCAAAATGTTCTTGATGTTTTTGGGTGAGAGCTCTGGATTGATTTGCAGCCATTGGGCGATGATTCCAGCTACCGTTGGAGCCGCCATCGATGTGCCACTCAAAACACCCCAATAGCTGCCGTCTCCTGAACGTGCCACCAACGAAGGATTGTAATCGGCAAAATAGGAATATCGGCTGCCGGCTGCAATGACATTATATCCGGGAGCAACAACCGTGGGCAATGCATAGCCCGTGGGACCAGCTCCAGGCGACTGGTAACTTGAGAAGTTGGTGTAGCCTCCGACCGTGGCGTTTTCGATAATAAGTGAGTCCAACGGTAAACAGTAGTAACTGTTGCGGCCCACATAGGCTCCGGCCGAGATGATTGAGTCGTTAACGGCATAGGTGCCAATGGAACATTCGTTCAGTGGTTGGGCGTAGAATCCTTGCACGTATTGGGTCACAACACTGTCCTCATTGATAACCTTGTCGACGTACACGCCGTCAAGCCAGTTTCGTCGCCCTATACTGAGACCCATCCAGGAATCGACATGGATACTGTCGGCAGATTGGCTGCTGAGGATAGAGGGCGGATAGACCGAAATGCCAATCTGGTATCGGCTGGAGATATAACCAGATGCATTAACAGTATTGGACTTGCAACGCAGGTTATAGATGTAAGTCTTCATGTCATACTTACCAGTGTTGCCGCTGTAAGAAATGACAGCGTTGAGGCGACCGATGCTGTCCTTATTCAAATTGGGCTCGAAATAATCGCTGATTTCGGATGAGTAGATTGTGTCAACTCCTGTGATGTTTCTTGATTCCCAGACAATTCGCTTGGTCTGCTTATCAAGGATGTGGAATCTAACCACAGGCCGGGTCGATTTTTTCCTGGGCCAACTGTCAATCCAAATGCCATCGTAGTAGTAAGAGTCGTCGGCATTGAGATTGGCATTATTGCATCCAACGAGCATATTGAAGGGCTTATCATGCAAGGCATTGCCGTGGCAGTAATCTTGGTTAACGCCATTGTTGCCGGCGGCAATCACGAAAATCCGGCCAGGTCCTACACTTTGAGCAATGGCCTTGGACATGTAATCGTTTCCGTCATGAGGACCGTAGGATGTGCTGACACTCAGGCTGATAACACATGGTTTGTTAACACTGTCGGCGTAGGTGTAGATGTATTTCATGCAGTTGACAATCTCTGACTCTCGAACAGTGATACTCAGGAAACGAGGCACAGCCAGGACAATGTCAGCTCCTGGTGCCATGCCGCCATAGCCGTTGAAGTGTCGTCCTGCGGCGATACTGGCGGTGTGGGTCCCGTGAGTGCCGCCATAATAGTCAGTCTTCAGTGACAAGATTTCATCGCCCATGAACACAGAGCCCCTCATGGTGTTGCCATTAACGATGACGGGGTGACCTGTCGAGTCGTTTGCATCATAAACTCTAACAATGCGTGTTTGGCTTGGATCCTCGCTGTTGCGGAAAGCGTAGTGCTGGTAGTCAAAACCAAAATCGATGATACCCACAATAACACCAGTGCCGTCATAGGCTTGGGGCAATCCGAAATCAGTCCCGTTGAGCACCTGACCAGCGAGTGTCTGGCTCAATGTGCTGTCGGTGCACAATTCCAGCATGCGGCTGACCTGGATGTCATTTACACCGGCTATGTCCTCGACATGCGTCAAGCGATTCAGCGGAATCAAGGCGGTCACGAAACCATCAAACTTGGAATTCACAATCACGCCATATGCCTCCAAGACAGGTATCACGTTCTCGTCATCGATGCCGATGAAGGCGTCAACCATCTCCACTCCGTTGATGGTTTGTGGCGGTGCGAACTCTGTTGATAGCGACTTGAGAGCTTCGGTCCTGTTTTCGGCCTGCAGGCGATGACGTGTCGCCTGTTCATCGAGATACTGCCTCAAGTGTAGGGAATTTGGGGTCAACAACTGGGCTACTGCCGTGGTTATAGTCAACATGGCCAACATGGCCCATATTATCCTTTTCATTGAATCAATCTTTTAGTTATTAATCGCAAAGGTAATTAATTAATCCAAAAACCACAAAATCTTTCCAGGACTGATGCTTCATTTTATCACAATCAATCGGTCTCAGTTATGATTGAGCAGCACATCAATCAATGAGGTCACATCGTTGATGGTGATTTCTCCATCAACATCCAAGTCAGCGTTAATGGAGTTGAAAACCTCGATGTGAGTTCCGAGCAGGAAGTCGATGAGCGTTGTCACGTCGTTGATATCGATACTGCCATCCTCATTCACATCACCATGAACGATTGAAGGCTCGTTCGGAATGAGGTCGAGTTTGAAAGTCAGGTCATTCAGATTAAAAGTGATGAGATAGTCACTGCCGTCACCTGTGAAGAAATATGAGTAATTGTTGTTGCGTTTGGCTGTCGTGTATTGGGTGCCAGTGGTGATGGTTGTCGTTGCTGTTGGGCCAAAGCGATAAGTGCTATTGAAGGCGGTCCAGTCATTATTCCAAAGGTCGGGTCCGCCATCGGCAAACACAAAATAAATCGGGGCATTAATGGTCAGCGTGTCTACATAGGTACCATTACCCAAGTCGGTCATTTTGCTCAATGGCTCTGTAAGACTCCAGTCGCCCTCGCCACCGACGATGTAAATACTAGTAGAAGGCTCTTCTCCACCACCGTCCAGAAATTTAACGGCCTCGAACAATGCGTCCATGATTTGTCCGTTCTGATTGTCCCACCATCCACAGTTATACCAGTCTGTGGTGACATGGTTGGTGTAGTTGATGCCATACTCGTTGGCCTCGGGGAACCACCAGTACAGTCCATTGACAGTGCTGTGGGCGTTAAGGGTGGTCACAAGCGCTTGGGTGAATGCCTTTTGGCCTGCCTCGGTGGCGGGCCATGTCGATTGCAGATCATAAGTGGCTCCGCTCGGATAATAGGCATGTGGATAACCCGTTTCGACGATTTGGATATTTTTACTGGGGTATGAGTTCTCAAATGTCGTTAACAGGCCGTCCAAAACACTCAAATCACCATGCCAGTAGGGATAATAACTCAGCCCGATGATGTCATAGTCGGTCGTGTAGTTGTTCAATGATTGGTAGAATGCAGTCACGTTGCTCACGCGGCCCATCTCGGTGTGAACCACGATTTTGGCATTGGGACACACCTCGCGGCATGCCTTGATGCCTTGTTTGAGGTAGTTGGCGAAATTAGCGAATGTGCCGCTGCCATAGTTGCTGCCGTTGGGGTAGCAGTGCCCGGTTGGCCAAAGCATACCATAGGTTACCTCATTGCCAACCTGGATGAAGTCAGGTGTAGCACCGGATGCTTTCATGGCATTAAGAACATCGCACGTATAGTAATAGACGCTGTCGGCCAGTGCACTGGTCACCGTCCACGATGATGGCGTGCTGTGCTGGCCCGGGTCAGTCCAAGTGTCGCTGTAGTGGATGTCTAGGAGCAGTTTGAATCCCGCTACTTTAATGCGGTTGCCAAGGGCAAGCACATAGGGCAGGTCTTGACACACACCTTCGCCTTGGTCTTCGGCATTAGCCTTCGACGGGTCGACAAACAGACGGACGCGCATGGCATTCATTCCAGTGGACTTCAGGTAATCAAGCATATTGGTGATTTTTGTGCCGTTCTCGTTGTAGTAGATGGCCCCGTGTTCTTCATACTTGGTCAATAGCGAGATGTCTCCACCCATATATTTGGCTGTGGAATGTCCAGCTAGGCTAGTAAGTATCAGACACATTAAAGTGATGATAGTTTTCCTCATGATGTTTTCGTTTATTGTTTGTTGTTGCGGTAATTGCAGTAATTGCAGTAATTGCAGTAATGTGGACTAATCTATGTCTTTCATGCCTTGAATGGAGTCAAGCATGCAAGATCTTATAGACCAGTTCCTTGAGCAAGGCATATTGGTCCTGCCGCGAGCCGATGCCCTTGCTGCGTGTGTCACATTCGCGCAGGTGTCCGATGATGTTGATCAATGAACGTGTGTTGTACATTCGAGTCGTTTCAAGGAATTTTCGGGCGCGCCAAGCGCTGCGGGTTCCGACGGTGGCCATAATGCCTTCTGGCGATTTGTCGTTTGAAGTCGAGGTCAGCAGTGCTCCTGAGAAGAACGAGAACAACATCGCCACTGTAGGCATTGTCGGGTTGTTCTTGGGATTGTGCTCAAAATAGTCTACGATGCGAAAAGCTTTTGCGGCATCACGCCGGCTAAGGGCATCTTCCAACTCAAAGTTGTTGAAGTCCTTGCTGATGCCGATGTTCTGCTCGATGAGCAGAGGCGTGATGTTATTGTCTTCGGCAAGAATGGAGAGTTTGTCAAGTTCACTGTACAGACGTGCTATGTCTGTGCCGATGTGATCGCTGAGCATGCTGGTTGCCTTGGTGTCAATGTTGCATCCAAGCGAGTTGGTGTAGCTCACAATCATCGTTTCAAGTTCTCGTCCCTCACGCACTTTGTCGGCAGTAAACACAACACCGCTTCCGTTGGCTTTCAAGGCATCGGTGAAGGGCTTGCTTTTCAAGGCTGTTCCCTTGTGACACAGGACCAGGATGGTTGATGCGAGAGGCTTCTCGGCATAGGAGGCAAGCATATCCAGGTCATTCTTGTGACCTGGTTGCTTGGGAATCAGTTGAGCCTCACGCACCACGACAACCCTATGGGCGGCAAATGAGGGATACTGGCGGCAGGTGCTGATGACTTCCCTCACGTTGGCAGTGTTGCCGTAAAAAACAGTCAGGTTGAAATCTTGTTCTTCCTCGGCAAGTGCCGTGTCGATGATGAGTTGTTGCAGTCGGTCGATGAAATAAGCCTCTTCGCCTTGCAGGACGTAGATGCTCCTGAATTTACCTTCCTTGATTTCCTTGTTCAGGCTTGTGAATGTGACACTCTCTCGTTTTACCGCCATATCAGGTCTTGTTTTTTTGTTGTGCAAAAATACTCGAATTCTCACAGAATACCAACCATCGCTTTAAAAAAATGACAGAACCTTTCAAAATCACAGATGAAGAAAGCCCTGAGCTTGACTTTGGGAAGTGCAAGCACAGGACTTTTAACGGTATATGGAGAGTTGGTGAGTGTTAATGCGCTTCGGCAATCAGCTCAATCTCGACGAGGGCACCTTTAGGCAGGTCCTTTACAGCGAAAGCACAGCGTGCGGGGAAGGGGGCAGTGAAGAACTCGGCATAGACCTCGTTCATAGGGCCGAAATTGGCAATTTCACTGAGGAAGACTGTGGTCTTGACAACGTCGCTGAGGTCGAGTCCCTCGCTCTGGAGGATGGCGCGTGCGTTGAGGAGGCTTTGGCGGGTCTGTTCCTTGATACCTCCCTCAGGGAAGGCGCCTGTCTC
>JAEEGJ010015997.1_pt1 | contig 17344 bp, 11 predicted proteins | sample 8958761 | NCBI WGS metagenome assembly JAEEGJ01 (sample SAMN16246546, study PRJNA631951) | gut metagenome | biome: gut microbiome; feature: rumen; material: RS-attached | host: Bos | place: Iran: Karaj | collected 2018-10 | reverse complement strand
CCTACATCTATGATGTATTTAGGCATTGAATCAAAAGGAGCATTTGGTTGGAATGATGTAACTATAACTTCAAAACCTGAAGGATATTATGTTGTAACATGTTATTCTGATGCTGGGACATATACAGTAACATGGCTTGGGACAGGAATCAGCCTCACTCCAGCCCTCTCCAAAGGCGAGGGAGCTATTTATAATGTTTCAGGTCAGCGCCTGAGCAAACCTCAGAGGGGCATATACATCAAGGACGGCAAGAAGTTCGTGAAGTAAGCCTGTGCATAAACAGAGTTCCATCAAACCGTCACACGTCGCTTCCTTTTTTCTCACACGTGATAAATCGATTTCTCACTGGTGATAAATTGAATTCTCACGTGTGAGAAAACATGGTTGCTTAAACGAAGTAAAACATGCGAAACTTGAATTTGTAACTATTCCTTCACAAGATGTAGTGGCTGTTTGTTTTCAGCCAGAGTTTGAAGAGAGCGTCGTTGAACGAGATTTCCTGCCCATCGACGTCAATGAGGTCTTTCTTCAGCAGGGCTTTTTTTACCGACTGCACGTTAGCCGATGACTCCAGCCGGTATTTCCGTATCACATCTTTTCGGCTAAATCCCGTAGTTACGCCATTTGCCAAAGCGCGAAGGAAGTTAAGCTGAAGTTCGGACAATTGTTCCACTTCTCTTTGGAAGAACACCTTGTTCTGCTCCAGCAAGTCGCTGATAGCGGTTGTAATATCTGTGTCGGTGACTGTCTTGTCGGCCTTGTACCATACCACCCATGCCAAGTGTTGCACGTATGAGGAAAGGTTTTCTGTTGCTTCGCAGATTCTGGCGGCTTGTTTTGGGAAGATAGTTTTGCCTGTTTCTTGGAACTTGGTACAGATGAAAGTCACCCATTCCTCGGTAGGTATTTTCTTCAGGAACATCATATCTCCAAATTTATAGAATGGCATGCTCTTGTCATTAAAGATGTTCTCCATGAGGTGTTTTTTGCTTCCGAACATACAGTAAGTGACGTTTTGCTGATGTTGCCACACGGATCGCAGTTTCTTTTGGAACTTCAGCGAATCTTCGAAGTCAGCTGTTTGTTGGAACTCATCCAGGCATACCACCAAATTGACATTCTTCTTTTGAGCTATCTTCTCTGGCAACTGCAAGATGTCGGTTTCCGTGTCATCCTTCGGATTCCATTCGAATGACATCGAGAAGTCGTTCATCGGGTCGGAGCCAAACGAGAACTTCGGCGATATGTTGGACAGAAATGTCTTGGCTGTTTCAACCCATTCATCAAGCTTTGAGGAAGTCTGCTTGATGACAGCTGTAGCAAAGGCATGGTAAAACTCGTATTCCGACTTGCACTGAAAGATGTCAATGAATACAGGCTTTATGTCTGGTCTGTCTATTTCAGAGATGACTTTCTTCACAAGTGAAGTCTTTCCCCATCGGCGAGGGGAAATAAGAATGGTGTTGATGCCATGCGTCAGATTTGCATAGAGACGCTTCGCATCTTCTTTCCTGTCGGTAAAATATGTCCCTTCGGCAGCTTTACCAAAGACGAATGGATTTTCTATGGCCATTATGTTAAATCATTGTTTTCTTGGCGCAAAGGTATAAAATAAATTTGTTACTAACAAGTTTGTTACTAACAAAGTTGTTACTTTTTCTGTTCTTGTGTGGTTTTTGCTCATTAAGAGCCTTAGTGTGCCTCGAGCCAGTTGGTGCCCCAGCCGCAGTCGGCGATGAGGGGGACGCTGAGCGACGCGGCACCTTGCATCTCTTCTATCACTAAGGCTTGCAACTTCTCCTTCTCTTCGGGCAGGACCGAGAAGTTGAGTTCGTCGTGCACCTGCAGTATCATCTTCGACTTCAAACCCTCTGCCTTCATGCGACGGCTGACGCGAATCATGGCTATCTTGATGATGTCGGCTGCCGAGCCCTGTATCGGTGCGTTGATGGCATTGCGCTCTGCGTAGCCGCGAACCACCGCGTTGTTCGAGTTGATGTCCGGCAACTGGCACCGACGCTTGAAGATGGTCTCGGTGTAGCCTTTCTCGCGAGCCATCGCGATGCTTTTGTCCATATATTCGCGAACGCCGGGATAGGTCTGGAAGTACTCGTCGATGAGCTGTTTTGCCTCAGTCCTCGACACACCCATCCTTTCGGCCAGGCCGAAGGCGCTGATGCCGTAGATGATGCCGAAGTTGGCCGTCTTGGCCTTCCGCCTTTCGTCCGAAGTGACCTCCTCAAGGGGCTTTTTGAATATCTTAGCCGCCGTGGCCTGATGGATGTCGTTGCCATGCAGGAAGGCCTCAATGAGGTTCTCGTCCTTGCTGAGGTGCGCCATGATGCGCAGCTCGATTTGGCTGTAGTCGGCGCTGAAGAAAAGCTGTCCCGGATAAGGGATGAACGCCTTGCGCACCTCCTTTCCCTGGGCGTCGCGAACGGGGATGTTCTGCAGGTTGGGGTTCGACGACGAGAGTCGCCCCGTGGCTGTAACGGTCTGATTGAAAGAGGTGTGGATGTGTCCCGTCTGTGGATTGATGAGTTGCGGCAGGGCGTCGATGTAGGTGCCCAGCAGCTTCTTCAGTCCTCTGTACTCCAGAATCTTGCCGACTATCGGGTGCTTCCGCCTGAGCCCCTCAAGCACCTCTTCGCTCGTGACGTACTGCCCCGTCTTGGTCTTCTTGGCTTTCGAGTCGAGCTTGAGCGTGTCGAAAAGCATCTCTCCCACCTGCTTCGGACTGCTTATATTGAAGTTCAAGCCGGCCAGGCTGTGTATCTCTTGTTCCAAAGCCAGCATCTGTTCCGTGAAGAGGCGGCTGGTCTCCTTAAGTCCCTCAGTGTCAATCATCACGCCTGCCTCCTCCATCTCTGCGAGGACCGGCATGAGCGGCATCTCTATCTCTGTGAAAAGGCTCCAGAGGCCTTCCTTCCTGAGCTCTGCCTCGAGGCTTGCCTGCAGTTGCAGCAGGTCGTTGCAGCCATAGACGGACAGGAGGTAGTCGATGTAGTGCCGCATCTCGGGGTGCAGCAGGTAGTGGGCAATCTCGGTGTCGAACATGGGGAGGTCCGTTAGATGCTGTGCCTTGAGCTCTTTCCAATGCGCTTTCAGGTTGTGGCCGACCACGACGCCATCCTTCACAACGAACGGCTCTGGCTGATTAGCTTTGCTAGTTTCACTAGTCAGACTAGTCAGACTAGTTTGGCTGGCCATGCTGAAGAGGTCGAGCTGCTGTGGCTGCTCCTTTTTTTTCTTGGTTTCGGGAGCTGCTGCGAAGAGGTCGAGCTGCAAGGAACCGTCGTTGTTCTTGGCGGGTTGGCTTTCCTCCTCCTTTGGAGAGGCAGGGAGGGGGCTTCTTTTGTTCAGCAGCTGCCGGAACTCGAGCCTGCGGAAGAGCTCCTGCAGCTTGTCCCTGTCGGGCTCTTTCAGCTCGAGAAGCTTCATATCGAGGCTGATGGGGACCTCCTGGTTGATAGTCGCCAGCCACTTGCTCTGCTTGATTTGTTCCACATTATTCTCAATCTTGTCCTTTAGCGCACCCTTCAGCTTGTCGGTCGATGCCAGCAGGTTCTCGATGCTGCCGAACTCCTCGATGAGCTTCTGCGCCGTCTTCTCGCCCACACCCGGGCAGCCAGGGATGTTGTCGACGCTGTCGCCCATCAGTCCCAGCATGTCGATGACTTGCAAAGGCGACTCGAGGCCCCACTTCTTCTTCACTTCCTCGATGCCCAGGATCTCTGCCTCGCTGTTCCTTCCCACCGCAGGGCGATACATCTTGACGCGTTCCGTGACGAGCTGTCCGAAGTCCTTGTCGGGCGTCATCATAAAGGTGTCTATGCCCTTCAGGTCAGCCTGATGAGCCAACGTGCCGATGACGTCGTCCGCCTCGAACCCGGGGACTTCGAGCACGGGGATGCCGTAGGCGGCCAGCACCTCCTTGATGATGGGCACGGCAAACCTGATGGCTTCGGGCGTCTCCTCGCGTTGGGCTTTGTATTCGGGGAAGGCCTCGTGGCGGAACGTGCCGCCGTGCGGGTCGAAGGCAACGCCGATGTGTGTGGGCTGCTCCTTGCTGATGACCTCTTCCAGCGTATTCACAAAACCGAGAATGGCAGATGTGTTTTCGCCCTTCGAGTTGATTCGCGGGTTCTTTATGAAGGCGTAGTATGCACGATAAATCAGTGCGTAGGCATCCAGTAAATAGAGTTTCTGCATCTATCGATGAAAGTTGAAAGGTTGAAAGGTTGAAAAATTAAAGGGTTGTCAGTGCAAAGTTACGAAATATTTCTCAATTCTTCTTTCATTTTAACCCTTTAACTTTTCAACTTTTCAACTTTTCTTTGTACCTTTGCACTCTAAAGATGCGATAAATGGACGTACTTGATAAGATAAAGGCCCCTGTTGCGGCAGAATTGGAGCAATTCAACGATGCTTTCCGCAAAACGCTATATTCCGACAATCCGCTGCTCGAACAGGCTGTGGAACACTTGCTCAAAGCCCCCGGCAAGCAGCTTCGTCCGCTCCTCGTGCTGCTTTCGGCACGAATGGTGGCCGAGGTCAACGACAAGGTCATACAGGTGGCTCTGGCTTTGGAGATGCTCCACACGGCCACTTTGGTGCACGACGATGTGGTGGACGAAAGCGACCGACGGCGCGGATTGCCTTCCCTCAATGCCTTTCTCTCCAGCCAAGTTGCCGTTCTTAGCGGGGATTTCATACTAAGCAAGGCTTTGGAATGTGCCGCTCTGACAGAGGACGTACGGGTGGTTCGCCACATTGCACAGCTCGGTCAGACACTTGCCGACGGCGAACTGCTGCAGCTCGACAGCAAGGATTCCGACGTGCTTTCGGAGGCCGCCTACTTTGATGTCATTTCTCGCAAAACGGCCAGCCTGTTCTCGGTCTGTGCACGCTTGGGTGCTTTGGCAGCAGGCGGCAGCGAGGCCGAAGCGGAGCGACTGGCACAGTTCGGCAAGCTCATCGGCATCTGCTTCCAGATTCGCGACGATGTATTCGATTATGGAACGGCAGAGGTGGGCAAGCCCGTAGGCAACGACATGAAGGAGGGAAAGCTCACATTGCCAGCCATTTACGCCGTCAACTACAGTGACAACGAGAACATGCGCGAGTTGGCTTTGAAGGTGCGGCGGCGTGAGGCGACTGCCAATGAGATACAGGACCTCATCCAGTTTGCGGAGAAAGAGGGCGGATTGGAGTATGCGCAATGGCGTATGAAAGACATGCAAGGCATGGCCGACGGCCTAATCGACGACACACGCGACCCTGCTGTCACCGAAGCGCTGCACCTGCTTGCCTCTTTCGTCGCGGAAAGAGTCTTTTAGGCACTCCTAGGTTTTCCTAGGTTTTCCTAGGTTTTCCTAGGCTCTCCTAGGTTTTCCTAGGCTTTCCTAGGTTTTCCTAGGTTCTCCCAAACCCTTCTATAATAAACTATCTCCTTGTGACTTCCCTTCCTCCCATTTCCCGTTTTGCCCCTTCCCCTACCGGACGGATGCACCTGGGCAACGTCTTCTGCGCCCTCCTCTCGTGGCTTTCGGCGAAGAGCAGGGGGGGAGCTTGGCGTCTGCGCATCGAAGACCTCGACCCCGACCGCTCGCGTCGCGACTTTGCCTTGCAGCTGATGGACGACCTTCAGTGGCTCGGGCTCCCATGGGACGGGGAGGTCGTGTGGCAGAGCCAGCGGTCGGACATCTACGAGCACTACCTCAAGCAGTTACAGGACATGGGACTCACCTATCCTTGCTTCTGTACGCGGGCCGACATCATGGCCACGCAGGCCCCTCACGAGACGGACGGGCGCATCGTCTATGCTGGCACATGCAGAGGAAAAAAGCTCGATGAAATGGCGCAAAACACGCCTCATGCCACAAGATTCATGGTGCCGGACGAGGTCATCGCATTCCAGGACGGACATTATGGCTGGCAGCAGGTGAACCTGGCAAAGCATTGCGGTGACTACATCCTCAGGCGAAAGGACGGAGCCTGGGCTTATCAGTTGGCTGTCGTGGTTGACGACGCTTTGATGGGCATCACGGAGGTGGTGCGAGGCCGCGACCTCTTGCTGAGCACCCCACAGCAGTTGCACCTCTATCGCACGCTGGGCTTTCCAGAACCGCACTACATCCATCACCCGCTTCTGGTGAACGAAAACGGCCAGCGTCTCTGCAAGCGCGACAAATCCCTCGACCTTTCCTATCTTCGTGAGAAACACAAAAATCCCGATGAAATCGTGGGTTTTTTAGCTTTTTTGGCAGGAATACTGCCTGCTTCCACTCCCATAAATCCCAAAGATTTGCTGCCTCTTTTCGACTGGCAAAAAGTGCCGAAAACAGACATCACAGCCAGCCTCTGAAACGCCGCGTGCGGCGATGCCAAATTCCGCGTGCGGCGATTGCCATTTCCGCGTGCGGCGTTTGCCAATTCCGCAGGCGGCGTTTTCAAGCCCCTTCAAGGGGGTTGTTTCGTATGCTGTTTTTTGCTCAGATTTATGCTGCTCAGAACACGGCGCGGACTATCTCGCAGACGTTGTCGGGTTTGGCCATAGTATAATAATGTATGGCCGGGACGCCGTGCTCGAGGAGCTCGCGGCTCTGGCGGACTGCCCAGTCGATGCCGGCTTGGTAGGCCTCTTCGGCGGTCTTCGTCTTCTTCATCAGGCTGACGAGCGGCTGCGGGATGTCGATGTGGAAGGCACGCGGAAGCATCTCGATCTGTTTCTTCGACGAGATGGGCTTGAGGCCCGGGATGATGGGCACGCCGATGCCGGCCTTCCTGCATAGTTCGGCAAAGCGGAAGAAACGCTCGTTGTCGAAGAACATCTGGGTGACGATGTAGTCGGCGCCTGCCTCCACCTTCTGCTTGAGGTGCTGTATGTCGCTCTCCAGGTTGGCTGCCTCGAAATGCTTCTCGGGATAGGCCGCCACGCCGATGCAAAAGTCGGTGCTGAGGCCCTGCTTCACCGTCGGGTCGAGGTATTGGCCTCGGTTCAGGTTGCTTATCATGCCCACCAGTTCCGAGCTGTGCGAGAATCCGTCGGGCTCGGGGATGAAGACCTTTTGGCCGGGCAGGGCGTCGCCGCGAAGGGCCATGATGTTATTGATGCCCAGGAAGTGGAGGTCCAGCAGCTCCGACTCCACTCGGCTCGACGAGGAGCCGCCGCAGATGACGTGCGGCACGATCTCCAGCTCGGGGTAGCGGCGCATGATGGCTGCCACGATGGCCACCGTGCCCGGGCGTTTGGCCAGCGTCATGCGCCGGAAGGTGCCGTCGCCGTCCGGCACATATTCTATCTCGTCGCGGTGGCAAGTGATGTTGATAAAGGGAGGCTGGAACTCCATCAAGGGGTCGAGGCTCTGGTAGAGGCGGCTCGCGTCGCTGCCCTTCAGGGGCGGAACGAGCTCGAAGCTGGCGAAGGGGCGCTTGCTGCTGCGAAGGATGTCGATGACTTTCATGTTGCTGATGTCGTGATTTCGTGATTGCGTTATTTCGTCATAACGGGGTTATGAGGTTGCTATGAACTTGGAGAGGAGCTGTTCGCCCTCCTCGATGGTGATGCCTCGCCGCTGGCAGTAGTCGCGGAGCTGGTCGCGGTCGATGCGGCCCACGGGGAAGTATCGGGCTTCGGGATGGTGGATGATGAGGCCGCACACGGAGGTGGAGGGCTGGATGCTGTAGTGGTCGGTAAGCGTGACGCCCAGTTTCTCCTCTGCCTGCAGCCTGTCGAACACGATGCGCTTGAGGGAGTGGTCGGGACAAGTGGCGTAGCCGAAGGCAACACGCAAAGGGCGAACCCCCTCTAACTCCTGTTTCTCCCCCTTTAAGGGGGAGTCAGAGAGGGTCTTTTCTGCTGCCGCTTCTGCCAGACGGGCACAGAGGGCATGAGTCATCAGGCGCTCTTCTTCGTCTGTCGGCTCCTGCAGGGGTCGGGCAGTCACCACAAAGAGACCGATGGGTGAGGGCTGCTGCGTATCGAAGTAGTCCGCGAGGCAACGGTAATGATGGGCTGCCGACTGACTGCGGAGCATGGGCAGCGTTTGCCCGTCTTCCGTGAGGACTATGTCGTTGCCCCTGCGTATGGCCGCCTCTTCCTTGTATAAAGCTTTCACCTCCAAACAGTTGTTCTCGATGCACTTCTCGAGGAATTGCTTGCCTTTGCGCAGCGTCTTTTCTGCCTCGGGGTTGACCAGGAGCTGTGGCAGCGTTTCGCCTTTGAAGCCCCAGAACAGAAGGAACATCCGCCAGTCGATGAGGGAAAGAAGAGCCCCCTCCCCGCTCCCCCTTAGGGGGAGTGCTATAATGGTGGTAGAGGCTGAGGCATTGGGACACTCCCCCAAAGGGGGAGCAAGGAGGGGGCTTCGTTTGTTGGCTTCCTCGTAGGGTGTGAGGGGTGCGTGATGCTCGTTGTAGGCATCGCGTATCTGCCCTTGTTCGGCCTTTATTTGCTCGATGAAATGGGGTGTTTTTGTCGATAATCGCTTTGCCAGCACGGAGGTTTGTGAGGCGTCGCCGCCATAAATGACGAGGCCGTCGTAGAGCGGTGCCAGTTTCACGGCAGTGTGGACGGCCGACGTCGTTGCCCCGCCCACCAGGATTGGTATGCTGAGATGCGCTTCCTGGAATGTCTGGCAGAGTTTCTCCATCTCCTTCAGCGACGGCGTTATCAGGCCGCTGATGCCGACGAGGACAGGGTTGTGTGCTTTTGCCGCCTCCAGAATCGTCTCGCACGGCACCATGACACCGAGGTCGATGACTTCGAAGCCGTTGCACGCCAGCACGATGCCCACGATGTTCTTGCCGATGTCGTGCACATCGCCGTTGGCTGTGGCAAGCACTACGCAAGGCTTTCTCTGCTCTCTCCCCGTTTCGTCCGATGCGTCGATGTAGGGCTGGAGAATGGCCACCGCGTCCTTCATCACCTGCGCCGACCGCACGACTTGCGGCAGGAACATCTTGCCGTCGCCGAACAGCGTGCCGATGTGTTCCATGGCCTGCATGAGGGGTCCCTCGATGACCTTGATGGGCTGACCGTATTTGGCAAGCGCCTCGGGCACATCCTCAGCAAGGTGAGTGCTGTCCCCCTTCGTCAGAGCGTTCATGAGGCGTTGCTCAATGGGGAGTTCCGAGGCAAGGGGCATGGAGCAAGGGGCAAGAGTTTTGTCTGTTGAGACCTCATTCTTTAGTTCTTCACTCAAGGCGAGCAGCCTGTCGGTGGCTTCGTCGTCGGTGTTCAGGATGACATTTTCCACGGCTCGGAGCAGGGCAGGCTCGATGTCGTCGTACACCTGGAGCATTGCCGGATTGACGATGGCCATGTCGAGGCCGGCGCGGATGGCATGATAGAGGAAGACGGAGTGCATCGCCTCGCGCACCCTGTTGTTGCCGCGAAAGGCGAAGGAGAGGTTGCTCACGCCGCCGCTCGTCTTGGCATAGGGCAGGTTCTGCTTTATCCAACGCACGGCTCGGATGAAGTCCACGGCATAATTCTGATGCTCCTTGATGCCTGTGCCGACGGAGAGTATGTTGACGTCGAAGATGATGTCCTGCGGCGGAAAGCCGATGTTCGTCAGCAGGTTGTATGCCCTTTGCGAGATGGCAATCTTGCGTTCGTAGGTCGTGGCCTGGCCTTCCTCGTCGAACGCCATCACGACCACTGCGGCTCCCAAGCGCCTGAGGTCGAGGGCTTTGGAAAGGAAGTCCTGTTCTCCGCCCTTGAGGCTGATGGAGTTCACGATACACTTGCCGCCGGCATTCTTCAGGCCGGCCAGGATAGTTTGCCAGTCGCTGCTGTCTATCATGAGAACGGCTTTTCCCACCGCCGGCTCCCCGCTGATGTGTCGGCAGAAGGTCTGCATCTCGAGCCGGCTGTCGAGCATCGCATCGTCCATGTTGATGTCGATGACCGTTGCTCCCCCTTCTATTTGCTGTCGTGCTACGGAGAGCGCCTCGCCGTATTGCTTCTCAGCGATGAGACGTGCGAAGCGCCTTGAGCCGGCCACATTCGTGCGCTCCCCGACATTCGTGAAGTTCTGCGTCTCGCGGTCGATGAGGAGTGGTTCGAGGCCCGAAACTCGCAGTTTCTTGTCCTCGGACGGGATGTTTCTTGGTTTGATGTCGCGCAGCGCCTCGGCAATCGCCTTGATGTGGTGCTCGTCGGTGCCGCAGCAGCCGCCGGCGATATTGATGAGTCCGGCCTCGGCCATCTTGCGGATGTGTGAGGCCGTGAAGTCGGGCAGCTCCTCGTATTCGCCCATTTGGTTGGGCAGTCCGGCGTTGGGATAGAGCGAAACAGGCAGGGGAACATTGGCCGACAGCTGTTCCACGAACGGGAGCAGGTCGGTGACGCCGAACGAACAGTTCAGGCCGAAGCTGAGCAGGTAGGGATAGTGGCTGATGCTCGTATAGAAGGCCCAGAGTGTCTGGCCTGTGAGTGTGCGGCCGCTCCGGTCGTTGACGGTGACGGATACCATGACCGGTATTTCCCGATGGAATCGCTCATTTATGGAACTTATGGCATAGAGCGCGGCCTTTGTGTTGAGGGCATCGTAGCAAGTTTCCAGCAAGAGGAAATCGGCGCCTCCTTCGAGGAGCGCTTCTGCCTGTTCGCGATAGGAATCGGCCATTTCATCGAACGAAACGGCTCTTTTCCCCGGCTCGCCCATCTCGGAAGGGAGTGTGAGGGACTTTGCCGTAGGCCCCATCGAGCCGGCCACATAAATCTTCCTGCCAGACCCTCTCCCAACCTCTCCCTTGTAGGGAGAGGAGTTAATAGTTTTGCCACTGATAAAGATGTCAGAAGAAGTAACTTCTCCCCTCCCTTCAAGGGAGGGGTTGGGGGTGGGTCTGTCGGCAACCTGCCTTGCCAGCCTTGCACCTTCGCGAGCCATCTCTGCAGCGATGTCCGAGCATCCGTACTCGTGCTGGCTGATGCGGTTGGAGGAGAAGGTGTTGGTGGCGATGATGTCGGCTCCAGCCTCGATGTAGCGGCGGTGAATCTCCTTGATGACATCGGGTTCGGTCAGGCACAGCACATCGTTGTTCCCGACCAGCGAGACCGGCCAACCCTCGAACTTTCCCCTGTGAAAACTCTCTGCGGAAAGTCCGTAAGCCTGTATCCTGGTGCCCATCGCACCGTCCATGATGAGGATGCGCCGAGCCAGCAGATCCCTTATTTCCTTAAAAGCGTGTTCCATTTTCGGGGGACAAAGGTACGAAGAAAAATTAAGAATTCGGAGTTCTGAAAGAAGAAAAATTCAGAAGCCCTGTAGAGTGATGAAAACGCCGCGTGCGGCGATGGCAAATTCCGCGTGCGGCGATGGCCATCCCCGCGTGCGGCGATGGGCAATTCCGCAGGCGGCGTTTTCAACCCCTCTGTGGGGTACCTGTAGGGACCAGAGTAACTGTATAGAAATCAAGCATGCAACAATAAAAAAGAAAAAATGCTTTTTCTTTTGCGGTTCGCTGTGTAATTCGTAAATTTGCAGCGCAAACAAGCATAAAACATCCTAAAAAGATGATAAAGAAGACAGAATTCCTGATAATAGGCAGCGGTGTGGCCGGAATGAGCTACGCGCTGAAAGTGGCAAATGCCGGCAAGGGTAAGGTGACGCTCATCTGCAAGACGACGCTCGAGGAGGCCAATACGGCAAAGGCTCAGGGCGGCATCGCTTCGGTGACGAACCTGCTGGTTGATAACTTCGAAAAGCACATCGAGGACACGATGATAGCGGGCGACTACATCAGCGACCCGGCGGCTGTGGAACAGGTGGTGCGCAACGCGCCGCAGGGCATACGCGACCTTGTCCGCTGGGGCGTGAACTTCGACAAGAAGGACGACGGCGAGTTCGACCTCCATCGCGAGGGCGGACACTCGGAGTTCCGCATCCTCCACCATGCCGACGACACCGGAGCCGAGATCCAGCGCGGCCTCATGGAGGCAGTCCGCAGCAATCCCAACATCGAGATACTGGAGCACCACTTCGCCGTCGAGATCATCACCCAGCACCACCTCGGCATCCGCGTCACCCGCCGCACGCCCGACATCGAGTGCTACGGAGCCTATGTGCTCAACCCCGAGACGGGAAAGGTGGACACCTACCTGAGCAAAGTCACACTCATGGCCACCGGCGGCACCGGAGCCATCTATGCCACAACCTCCAACCCCAATATCGCGACGGGCGACGGCATAGCGATGGTCTATCGAGCCAAAGGCAAGGTGAAAGACATGGAGTTCGTGCAGTTCCATCCCACCGTGCTCTACAACCCTCAGGAGACGCATCCCGCCTACCTCATCACCGAGGCGATGCGCGGCTACGGAGGCATCCTCCGTCTGCCGAACGGCGAGGAGTTCATGCAGAAATACGACGAGCGGCTCTCCCTGGCACCACGCGACATCGTGGCCCGTGCCATCGACCGCGAGATGAAGATTCACGGTCTGGACCACGTCTGCCTCGACGTCACACACAAAGACCCCGAGGAGACCAAGCATCACTTCCCCAACATCTACGCCAAGTGCCTCAGCATCGGCATCGACATCACCAAGCAGTACATCCCCGTGGCGCCCAGCGCACACTACATGTGCGGCGGCATCAAGGTGGACCTCGACGGGCAGAGCAGCATCCGCCGCCTCTATGCGGTGGGTGAATGCTCGTGCACCGGACTGCATGGCGGCAACCGTCTGGCCAGCAACTCGCTCATCGAAGCCGTCGTCTATGCCGACGCCGCAGCCCGTCACTCGCTCGAGGTCATCGACCAGTACGACTTCAACGACCGCGTGCCCGAGTGGAACGATGAAGGCACCATGACGAACGAGGAGAAGGTCCTCATCGCTCAGGACGTCAAGGAGGTGAACCAAATCATGAGCACCTACGTGGGCATCGTGCGCAGCGACCTGCGCCTGCATCGTGCCTGGGAACGCCTCGATCTGCTCTACGAAGAGACGGAACACCTCTTCAAGCGTGTGAAGCCCACCAAGGACATATGCGAGCTCCGCAACATGATCAATGTGGGTTACCTCATCACGCGTCAGGCCCTCGAACGCAAAGAGAGCCGCGGCCTGCACTACACCATCGACTACGCCAAGCACGCGCTGGACAAGACTATTAACAAATAGGAAAAAGGGGCAAGGAGCAGGGTGCAAGAGAATAGAATCAAGCGCGACATGAATGGTGTCCCCTTGCCCCTTGCACCTTGCTCCTCGCCCCAGAAATAACTATGAAAAAGGGAATCCTCGGCATGCTCATCATCATGGAGAGCTTCTTCCTGTTGCTCTCGATGGTTGTTGCTCTCATCAATGACGAGCAGAACTGCTGGCAGTGCTTTCTGCTGACGGCTCTGGGAGCAGCGGGAGTGGGTGCGCTGTGTGTCTTCTGGAGCCGCAAGGGGGAAAACAAACGCATGCGGAGAGCCGACAACTTCCTCGTCGTGGCCCTTTCCTGGATAGTCTTCTCCATCATCGGCATGGTGCCGTTCATCTACCTGGCCCACATGAACCTTTCCAGCGCCTTCTTCGAGACGATGAGCGGCTTCACGACGACCGGTGCCACTTGCATCAAGGAGATAGATCCTTTGCCGAAGAGCCTGCTCTTCTGGCGAGCGCTGACACAATGGATTGGCGGTCTGGGCATCGTCGTCTTCTCCTTCGCCCTCATCCCGGTCTACGAGATGAAGAACAGCAACATCTACTCGGCGGAGGTGACCGGCTTAGGCCTCGACAAGCTTCGCCCGAAGATAGGTTCCACGGCCCGGCGTGTGCTCTTGATATACCTTGTGCTGACCGGTTCCTGTGCCTTCCTTTATTGGCTCGGACCGATGAGCCTCTACGATGCCGTCTGCCACTCGTTCACGACAATCGCGACAGGCGGCTTCAGCACCCACTCGTCGAGCATCGCCTATTTCCACAGCAGCTATCTGGAATATGTGGCCAGCTTCTTTATGATTATCAGCAGCATCAATTTCTCCCTCTACTACTATATGAGCATACGCCGCAGCCGCGTGCTCTTCCAGAACGAGGAGGTGCGTGTGTTTCTGTCTTACATAGGCATTTCTGTCGTCATCTTCATGCTGCTTTTCTACTTTGCCCCTGTTCCTGAGAAAGCCGACGCGTTGTTGCCCAAGGGCTTCGAGGAGTCGTTCCGCTCGGCGCTCTTCCATGTGAGCAGCGTTGCGACGAGCACCGGCTTCTCTGCCCAGAAGTTCGATTATGTGGCTTGGGGAGCCTCGTTCTGGATGCCGACGGTCGTCATCATGGCAATCGGCTCGTGTGCAGGCAGCACGGCAGGTGGCATAAAGGTCATCCGCATCATCATCTGTGCCAAGAGCGCCTTCAATGAACTCATCCGGATGCTCCACCCCAGAGCCGTCCTTGGAGTCCGCGTCAACAAGCAGATTGTGTCGGAGCATAAGGTGCGGCAGGCTCTGGTTTTTGTCTTCATCTATTTCCTCTTGGTAGTCATCGCGATGACCTGTTACTCGCTGCTTGGGGCCGATGTCGATACAGCCCTTGGCAGCAGCATCAGCATGCTGAGCAATGTAGGCCCGGCAACTGGTGCCACGGGGCCTGCCAGCACTTTCGCCAACGTTCCCGCCTCGGGCAAATGGCTCATGAGTGCCTACATGTTGATAGGTCGTCTGGAGATCTTCACGGTGCTCTTCCTTCTGATGCCTGGCTACTGGAAGGACAGGAAGTAGCGCGTTATGCGGAGGAATGCCTTAGCAGCTTACTGATACTTCGATGCCGAGTGCCCTGATGCGCTCCGCAATGGCTTGCATCGCGGCGGGTTCGGCCTTGAGGAGTCCGCTGACGGGTGTTTCCCTGTCGAGCGTGTAGAGCATCACGGCTTTGGGCTTGATGCGTGCCAGCGCTTCGAGGTAGGGGGCAACGTACTCCTCGCCGGTATTGTCCACGCTGTGCCCTTCGTATTCTCCCCTCATGAACATCGTCTGTATGATGCAATGCCCGCGGAAGAGCGCGAGGCACTCGATTTGTTCCTCCACATCGTAGTGCCCTTGCGGACGGTCCACATTATATATATATATAGGGCTGACGGTGTCGAGCTTCAGGATGTTGTTGTCGAAGTGGAGTAGCGCTTCGCGAATCTCGGGCCGGCGTATCTGCGTGGCGTTCGAGAGGATGCTCATCTTGGCCGACGGGCAGAGGGCGTCCCTCACCTCGCGCACCCTGTCGACGATTTCGGGGAAGTGCGGATGGAGCGTCGGCTCGCCGTTTCCGGCAAAGGTCAGCACGTCGGGCACGATGCCCTCCTGCCCGAGTGCCTGAAGCTTCTCCTTCAGGCCATCCACCACCTCATCGGCGCTTGGCAACGGGTTCTTCGTGCGTCGCTCTTTGTTCAGGCCGCACTCGCAATAGATGCAGTCGAAGCTGCAGAACTTCCCACCTTTCGGCAGCAGGTTTATGCCCAGGGAGATGCCCAGCCGGCGGCTGTGGATAGGGCCGAAGATGGGGGAATCGTAGATAATTGTGCTCATAACTTGTGCAAAGGTAGGCAATATAATTGAAAATTGAAAGAAAAAAATTGAAAATTGAAAATTGAAAATTGAAAAACGAAAGATAAAAAATAGAAAATGGAGGGTTGGAAAATAAAAATCGTGGCTAAGGGCAAAGAATTAAAAAAACATAATTATGAACGATGAACTATGGAGTATGAACTAAAAAGTCGTACTTTTGCAGCAGAAATGGCACGTAAGGCGATTATATTGAGCTTGTTGATGCTTCTGAGCCCCTTTGTGTATGCTCAGGAGGAGGACGAGCTGTTGCCGCAGGAGCCGGTCAACTACAAGCTCAAGCTGCAGCGGTTCCGCTATGTGAAGCCTCTGATAGAGGATGGCGACACAATGTGGTGCTACCTCTTGCCCGAGCTGTGGGTCTATCCGCCGCTCAAGTTCAAGAGCGAGAAGCAGCGCCGTGCCTACAATCGCCTCGTTTATAATGTGAAGAAAGTGCTGCCCATCGCACAGGAGGTGAACGGCCTGATTGCCGAGACCTACGAGACGCTCGAGATGCTGCCTACCAAGAAGGAGAAACAGGCCCACATCAGTGCGGTGGAAAGGGACATCAAGGCGCAGTACACGCCTCAGATGAAGAAGCTCACCTACTCGCAGGGCAAGCTGCTCATCAAGTTGGTGGACAGGGAATGCAACCAGTCTTCCTATGAAATTGTGCAGGCCTTCCTCGGTCCGGCTCGAGCCGCATTCTATCAGGTCTTTGCCTGGACATTCCGAGCCAGTCTGAAGAAGGAGTACCATCCGGAGGAGGAGGACAAACTCATCGAACGCGTTGTGCGTCAGGTAGAAACGGGGCAGATTTAACCCCCTTGTGGGGGCATCGTAAACGCCGCGTGCGGCGATGGCAAATTCCGCGTGCGGCGATGGCAATCCCCGCGTGCGGCGTTGGGCATCGCCGCAGGCGGCGTTTTTTGACCTCGAAATCAAGGGTTTTCAGGCCAGCCGAGGTGGGGTGCATTCGAGGCGAGGTGAACATTGCGCCCCTCTAAGGGGCGAACGAGTGGGCTTTAGAGGAGCCACTAAATGTGGCTCTGTCCCCGAGAGAGGGGAGAGCAGTGCTCTGCTCGACGGAGGCAAGTGGCCGAAAGCCTGGAAGGCTTTACTTTGAGTAACCGAGGGCAGCGCCCTCGGTATCAGCGAATCGGCTGCACCTTGCTGCCTGGAAGGCAGTACGATGTTTGGCTATGGGTACTGCCTTCCAGGCAGGACCGGCGAGGAGCTCCTTCTGTCCGAGGGCAACGCCCTCGGTTACTCAAAGTAGAGCCTTCCAGGCTCCAATCGCAGGCCTCGGTTCGAGGCGAGGGGGCATTAAACTTTTGCCGCTTTTCTGTGTCATATTTATATGTGATTCATTTATTGTCAAGCCTATGAAATTCGTTCGTATTCCTGCATTGCTGGCATTGCTGATGCTTGCCGTCCAGTCTTTCGCACAGCCATCTGCCGCAGAGGTGGTGCTACAGCTGCATATCAGACGATGAATATGTTATTCGAGATGAAGAATATGCCTGTAGTGACATCGCAATACTGGAACATCGCCTACGGCATGGCACCAGGTGAGGCAACACAGGACACGGAGGGTATGCAGACCATGCGCACCTTGGCCGACAACATGGCCTGGCTGCTGAAGAAGATTCATGCCAACGGTAATCCCGATTACCCTGAACGCGAGCAGTTCCTGATGATGAATTTTATCAGATAAATCGGAATTTATGGAGATAAAAAACAGACCCAACCCCAATGAGGCCTTCCCGAATCCTAAGATTCCAAGCCTCTGCTTCATCAAGAACGTGGTGAAGAACCCGCGTATCAT
>JAEEGJ010015995.1_pt1 | contig 17345 bp, 32 predicted proteins | sample 8958761 | NCBI WGS metagenome assembly JAEEGJ01 (sample SAMN16246546, study PRJNA631951) | gut metagenome | biome: gut microbiome; feature: rumen; material: RS-attached | host: Bos | place: Iran: Karaj | collected 2018-10 | reverse complement strand
CGCCACATACTCTGGGTGTCTCCCCCCTTCAAAAAGCAAGAGCATTTTTACCCCTGTTTTTACGCCTTGCCCACCCCTGTAATATTGCTCATGCTTGCAAGCATGGCGAAAAAATGGCGAAAAAATAGCGAAAAAACAGGGAAAAAAACGAAAATGCTTGCATAAGCGTTTTAATGTGATATAATGAAGTTATGACAAGAGAGGTAAAACAGATTATAACAGGGGTGGTCGCTTATGCTTATATAGCAAGAGTGGTATTTTCCACCCCTGTTATATCTCTATAATCATGGTGGCTCTTTTCTTCTCTTAAATAACAGGGGTGGGTTTTTTATTTTTTAATATCATGACGACTGAAAAACGGCAAATCGCTTATGGTGAAATCTGAAAAATGGCAAATCGCCCCTGTTAAACCGAACAAACACCGAACAAAACCATATATAAAGAGAATTATGTTCGGTTTTTTTCTTCTCTGACTACCCCTGTAAATCTGTTCGGTTTTTTATTTTTTTCGCCATTTTTTGTTCGGTTTTTTAAGCATAAACGGCAAAAACACCACCAAACTCCACCCCTGTTTTGTTGTAATTTTTACAACATTTTTAGCGATTTTTATTGACAAAAAAACCGAACATCTGGTATAGTGGTGGCAAGCCACAAGGCAAGAACCTAAACAACAGATACCGATTAGAGTAGCAAACAGATTAAATTAGGCACTCAATATCTGTTAATAGGGGTAGTCTCAAGGCTTACAGGGGGAATATAACAATTTTAACAGGGGTAGCAATAGGGCTATGACCAAGTGTATCTTTAGCACCTCTATTAAATACATAAGCGATTATCAAGTAATAGCGATTATACGGCAAAAGTAGGTAGCTATTATAGAGCAATTTTTCGCATAACTAGAGGTTGACGGGTGTAGTTAGAGCAACTTATCTACACGCTAGAGACCAACAGGGGTGAAAAATGAGGTTGTAATAGTCTATGAGTAGTCCTATGCGGTTGTTATTGCCAAAGCATAAGAGAAGAGCGAAACCTCTTATGATATTAGATATGCCATGAAACTTAACAATTAGACTGATTATAGAGTATCACCTCTTATAATAGGGTTGCCACCTCTATAATCACCTCTATTCTATCGCTTAAAGTAGTGATTATAGGGGTGTATTATCTGAAGTGTGAAATATAATCAGATGTCTAACAGGGGTGGTAAGGTATGAAATGGCAATACTACTCCACCCCTGTATAAACTATATCACAATAGGTAGGTGATGGAGATAGGGGCATTGTATCCTGTGCCTCTACAATATCACTAACAGGGATACAAGATAGGAGTTCTCTATGAACACTAAAAATAACAAACTCTATAAAAGGGTAGTTGATGACTACTACAATGAACTAAACTATTATCTAGGAGTATAGTATGAAGATTAAGAATAGTGTAATCGCAAGTGGGGTGGAGTATGTAGTAATGCCAGAGATGCGTAATGGTATGCTCGTATGGCGACAAGTGAAAACTACAAACTAATCAACAGGGGACTATAAGATATGAAAATTACAATTCAAGACACCACTCCTTATAAATCAGAGGTGGGTTTTATTAAGACACAAGATGTTTATGGCAATGTAATCTTAATGAGGGGGTGGTTATGACGGCGACAATTAAGATAGGCGACTACTATGTTCACGAGAGAGAACTAGAGAATGGGTGGTATCTACTCTCTACTATGGCATATGGTGTGGACGAGTGGTATGAAGTGCATAAACGATACGACCACAAAACGGGGGAAGAAGATTATAAAGACTTTGTGCGATATGTAGAAGGCACAAGATAATAATAACTAAATAAAGGAGTAATAAACTATGGCAAACTTATATGACAGATTATATTGGAGCGTATCACCAGAGGTACGCAAGAACCTTAAACCAATATCTTGTAAATCTTGTAAAGATGACGGCTACGATGTCGGTGTCTGTAAACAATGTCTTGAGAACAGGGCATACAACAGAGAGTGGCTAGAGACACACGCCTTTATCTTCGACAAGGTGTATCGACCTTATCATACAGACGACCACGATGATATTAAGCAACTACCTCTACACCTCGAGGGTGAGAACCCTTATCTATACTACGGCATTGAACTTGAAATCGAGTTCGATGGTATAAATATTCGCCGAATAGAGGACGAGGACGAGGAGAATAACTGGGAAATCCAAGAGGTGCTTAATCGGTTCTCGGAAATCACACAGGGGTTGTTCATCTATGAGCAGGACGGCTCACTACAAAATGGTGTAGAGTGTATCTCGAGACCTTGCTCTTATGCATATTGGACTAGCAAAGAAAATGTAAAGAGGTTGAAAGAGGGGCTTGAATATCTACGAGAACAGGGAGCATGGACAGAGCAACCAGATAGAAATGGTATGCATATTCATATCAGTAATAAGTTCTTCGAACATGGAGAAATGAAGTCAACGCCACAAGATGCAATGGAGAGTTTCGACTGGCTATTCCAAAAGTTCCAACCACAGATAGAGGCTCTCGGTGGTAGAGAGTATACAGATTATTGTGAGAGTAAAGCAAGTAAGTTGCACAAGTCGCTCTCCGATAGTTATTATGCTCGCAACTTTAATGCAGATATTCAGATTAACGCAACCTTGAAGAAAGGTGGTCGTATTCCTTGTGGCGACCACTATTCGGCAGTGAACTTATCAGGGGCGACACTCGAGGCAAGAGTATTTAAGTCAACCACAGATTACAAACAGGTTCTCGCAAACATTGAACTTGTAAGGAACTTTGCTCACGCCGTAAGAGACGACCATATCGACACAACCTTAAACGAAATCCTGCACACCAAAGACAACCTATACCTAGACGAGCATATCAGTAGAACTCGTATGGCTTGCAAGAAGAAGAACATAGACTTTGACCTCGAGGTAGTAAACGACAACACCATTGAGGTAGAGGTAAAACCAATAACAGATAACGAAAGGAGAAATAACAGATGTGTGTAATCGCTTTCTCACCTAAAGGTGTAGATATTCCAACAGCAAATCAGATTAAAACTATGTGGCAACACAACCCCGATGGTGCAGGGTATGCCTATGTAAGTAAGAAAGGTAAGGTAATCTATCGCAAGGGGTTCATGAAACTAGACGACCTATTAAAAGAACTCGAAGCACCAGAGAGGTTTAAGAATACGAACTTCGCTATTCACTTTAGAATAGGCACGAGTGGAGAGAACGACAAGGCGACTTGCCACCCGTTCCCTCTATCAACAACCTTTGGAGACTTGCGTAAGACAGAGGGCGAAGTAGATAGTGTGCTATTCCACAATGGTATCTTGAGCGACGGAGGTCTTGCAAGTCCTCTCGCTAGTGATACGCAAGACTTTGTAATCGCAATGTCGCCACTACTTCAGAAGTTTAATCGGAGCAAGACGAGGGACTACTTTATCAGTGAACTCACTAAAGGCAGTCGCCTCTTGATACTCTATAAGAACAATGCCTTTAAGATGTATGGCGAGTGGCAAAAGGACGGCGACATATGGGTAAGCAACCTGAACTACAAACATGACTACTCATGGTATGGCTCTGGGTATTATGGCTACTACAACTACCTCTATGACGACTACTATGACGACTACTATTCCCCGACACTCTCTAAAGCAACTGAGAAAAAGAAACCTGAACACAAGGTAATCTCTCAAGAGGCAGGTGAGATATGGGCAGAGGTAATCAAGAACGAGTATGCCTTTGTAACAGAGGAACAACTACAACTCTTGAAAGATAGTAGCGACGACTACACTAGAGACAACATTGAACTAGACGGCTATGTACTAGGGTATAACACTAATCAACTTGTGGTGTGGCTAGAAGAAACACCAATAACTAATGAAGACCTCGAGGAGGCAGGAGTATAACATGGAGACAATGGTAATGAAACAGGGGGAGGCTATCGCTTGGATAAAGAAAGAGGCGAGCAACTTAATAGATGACTACACAGATAGTAGTTATACGGCAGGCGATGTAGCAGACATCGTGAAAGATATGCTTGAGGACATAGATATAATCCTCAAGAAGAATTGGGAGTGGGTTGCCATTGAGGAGTGTGCAATGGCAGTAAGTAATATAAATGTTTATGAAATGGTAAAAGCATAGAAAGGAATTATATGAATAACAAAGACTTACAAGAACAAATCGTAAGGAGTATTGAGAAATGGGTGGGGAGAAACTATGGCTCGCAAGAGATGGAAGACCCCTCTTGGAATATCACAGCATTGTCTAGGCAAGTTGCCCGAGACTTACTCAAGGTACACCCTGAACTTGGAATAGACAATACCAACTATGAACTCACAGTCCTCGTGCCAACAGAGTTAGATGCCGAAGAGGTGCGTAAGAAAATCACAGAGGTTGTCGAGAGGGCAGGTGGCTTGGTAGGAAAGTATGAATACGAGGGCAAGAAGAGGTTGGCATATACAATTAACAACCAAGAGTTTGCACAATATACCTACTATGAACTATGCCTACCAGATAACAATGCACCTACACAAATCTCTACAACATTAAACATTAAAGACTATGTCTTGAGATACCTAATGGTAAAGAAAGACACAAGGAGATAATATGGCTAAAGAAAAAACCTATCAAGAAAAGTTCGAACAGGCAACTATGGACTATTGTATCAGTGCAAGGGAATACTTTATGATATTGAGGCTTGCGATACATCACCTGTCTGGTGCATATCTAAAGACCAGTGCAGAGGTGGCACAGTATGACACCACCGAACCGATGTATCACTTGGCTTACAGGCTAGTAAAAACAGTAGGAAAGGAGGCATAAAATGAAACTATACTACAAGAAAACAGATGGTGGTGCAGAGTATTATTGCCTGCACCATATGGGGGACGGAGAAACAGGAGACTTGACTACTGCAGTCTTGAGGACTGACGGAGACGAGTTAGAATTAAACACCTATAAGTTAGCACAGATGGGTGTAGATGTAATTATTAAAAGTTAGAAAGGAGTAATATGAAACAATACAAACTATGTCGGGTATATTATACACAACACTCAACAGTGAGGACTATAAATGAAGAGGGGCAAACCTATGGCGATGTCTTACTTACTTATGAAGACGATGGCAACTACTACTATGCCATCTATGAAAACCTCGGTGACGAACAGGACGAAGACTGGGACGAGTATGGCTACTATGACCAAGACTTTGATAAGGCACTTGAGGAATACAAGAAACTAAAAGGAGAATAGTATGGAAGATAAAATCTATAACATATTAAAAGGGTATGTGGACAGGCGTTATGTACCACTGGACGACCATGAAATACGAGGGCTAGCAAAGGAACTGAACAAACACTTTCACGAACTCTATTGGCAACAGGAGTTGGAATACCTAAAGGAAGATGTGGAAAACTATATTGACGGGCTTAATGTGTATAACTTAACCGAGCAACAAATGTATGCAGTAGCAGACAAGATTAGAAACTCGGAGTGGTATTGCAGTATAAATCCCGAGGATATGGAGTTTTATATCAAGCAAGAATTAGACAAAGGAGGACATTGACAAAATAGGTGAAGTATGATAAGGTGGAAACACAAAACAACTATAACAAAGGAGACTATAATGTCAAAAATGAGTCAATTAGCGATGGAGCTAGATGAGCAGGCTGTCGAACTTGGCTTCAGAGATAGAGAAGATGCTATGAATAATGGCTATGAAGTTATGAGTGATGGGAACTTCGCACGTTTAGTAGAAACTAAAACTGAAGAAGACAAAGCATACGAAGCATGGCTCGAGGAAAGAGAGGAGGTTATTAAATCCCTTGAGCACGCAATAGAATTTATAAAAGGGTGCAACCTATAACAACAATAAAAGAAAGGAACATAACGTGAACGCAAGAGTAATTTTTAGTAAGGACTTTTTAGATAAGACAAAGGGTGAGGAATTAACTACTCATCAGAAAGGTAAGATTTATTTTGATAGGCTTACTGACCTAGATAATAGTGGTGAACTATCTAAAGCCCATAATAGAAATGAGGTAATAAGCCTTGTAGGCTACACAGGTAGCGAGGGCAATGGATACAGTTGGGTATCTAACCTAGTAAGGCGTGGACATCTCACAGAAACACTGGCGAGTATAGAAGATGGCAAGAAGATTTATGAATACCACCTAGCACGCAAACGCCCTACATATGGCAAGAGGCGTAGGATTAAAAAACCTATGACCACTGAAGATAGGGCAGAACAGTTACAAAAGATACACGATGAGGCAATGAAATACTGCGTAGCTAAAGAAGAAAAACCACAGTTAGTTATTAGGTATGGTAAGGTTGAGATTACCGTAGGTGATAACGCAGATGTAGAATACATTGTGAAACTTGTGAAAGAACTGAATAAGGAGGCGTAATGCAAATCAAGGTCAAGCAGATTAAGAGTGAAGAAACCTTGCAGAAGTGTGGGAATAAGTTCTTCACTCAAGAACAAATCAAACAAATAATGGAGGCATAAAGTGGATCAAAACTTAAAAGAGTATGACTTGCACGTGGAGTGGAGTGAAGCAGAAGATAGAGAACCTATCGACTTTGAAATTCGTGACGACCACGATGAACTCTACGCAACAGTATGGGGTAGCAACCCTACTGATGATGTGCAAATAGACTGTGGGCATGTGGTCGAGTATGACGACGACGAAACCGTAGGTGAGTGTGTCTTATGTGGTGCAACTTGTGATTGGCATTATGAAGACGATGGCGAGGGACATAAGGAAAAGATACCTCATGACTGGCACAGACCTGAAAAGATTGGTGGTATAGTAGGTAAATACCTAGACGAGCGAGCGAGGAACTGGTAATGCCTGAGCTCTTTAAGTTCCAGAGAAAGGCAGTTGACGAACTTCTAGGGGGGAGAAGTATTTTGGTGGCAGGCTGTGGTACAGGTAAGAACCCTACTAGCATGGTGTGGGCGTGTGAGAAGTGTAAAGAAACAGGTAAGAATAAGATACTTGTAGTAACTACTGCCTCTAAATCACGTACGACTGACCATAAGGACGACCTAGAGCTCTTCTGTCCCTCTTTCTCTAATTCACTATCATCTCTTCTCGTCCTCTCGTGGCACAAGCTCGCAGCGTGGGTGAACGCAAATGAACGCACACTGAACGAGTGGGTAATTGTTTTTGACGAAATCCAACGGGCAAAAGCTGGCGTAAGCTCGGGAATGGGCAAGGCATTCCTAAAAATAACTAGGAAAAATCCAGACTGGGCAGGTTTCACTGGCACACCAGGGGACACATGGCTAGCTTTTTACCCATACTTCCAAGCACGAGGTTTCATAGAGAATAAAACACATTTTCTACGCAAATTTGCACACATACAAACCTATAAAGGATACCCCGAAATTATTGGTTGGGGTGACGAAGATAAACTACAAGATATGTGGGCAAAAGTTAGTTACGCACCTGATACAAGCGAGGTGATTAAAGAGTTACCGAGCGAGACACATACAACAGTGCCATTTAAGAAGACACCTGTCTATACGAAAGTCTTGAAGACAAGGACAAACGAGGACGGTGAGTTCCTAGATACCAGTGGTGCACTTGTAGCAGAGTTAAGACGACAATGCTTTACAAAAGACAAGCAAGACTGGATTAAGGACTTTGTATCTGACCTAGAGACAGGCTGTGTGTTCTTCTATAACTATGTTTCTACTGGTGATAAGCTAGAGGAGATAATCAGTAAGGCACTGCCTAGTGGTGCTAGGATATGGCGTATAGATGGTAAACACCACGAGATACCGACTGCTGAGACTATCGGCCCACACGATATGGTAATGTGCCAATGGCAGAGTGGATCGGAGGCATTGAACTTACAGTTCCTACACTACTGGGTGGCAGTTGAATTATGCTATTCGTACTCAACAGCTATTCAGGGTCGAGGTAGGATTAAGAGAGTAGGGCAGACTCACCCAATGTTCTTTTACTATCTACTTACAGATGGCACGATAGAACAAGATGTGTTGAAGATATTAAAGAACAAGGGCGAGTTCTCGGAGAAGAACTGGTGTATATCAAACAATTTAATAAAGGAGGAAGCATGAGCGAACTAAAATTAGCTGGCCCAGGAGAGATTTATGTATGTGGTGCCTGTGGAAAAACATTTATTAACCCATACAATGTGGACGTATCTTGTATGCTTAACAGGGTGTTATGCAAAGAAGATAGCCTGGAGTATGATAAAAATGGAAGGGTCATCAAAGCAGACCCAGTGGAGGAGGCAGAAAATGAGTTATAGGATTGAGCAGGAAGAAACGCTTGAAGACCTTGAGGCGAATGTGAATTCTTTGGTCACAAACCACGGGTTCAAGTGTCGTGGTGGTGTATTTTATGATACTAAAACTAATATGTATTGCCAGGCATTGGAAGATTAGGTGGTGAAGAATGAGTAAATTAGAAGATGATTTAATTGGACAAGAAATAAGAGATTACTGGCTTAACCAGGGCGAAGCGGTAATGCGCGAAATGCTAGAAGACGAAGACTTGACTGAAGAAGAATAGTTTGATATACTGAAAGCATAGAGAAGGGGAATGCCCACCCTTGCCCTTCTCTAACTATAACATTTAAACAATTAGGAAAGGAGAAACCTCGTATGAAGGTGGTTAAAGGTCAGGCTTTAACTGCACCTAAGCTCATGATTTATGGGCTTTCTGGTGTGGGTAAGTCAAGTCTGGCAGCTAAACTAGAGAAGCCTTTGTTTCTAGACTTCGAAGGTGGCTTGAACTATCTAGGCGTAGATAGGTCGGCACAATACACAAGCCTCGAAGAATTTTACAAAGACTTAGTAGAACTTTACCATGCTGGTGAAGCTGGTAAAAGGGAATACGAAACACTTGTCATCGATAGCGTTGACTGGTTGGTGCGCAAGGTTGTAGAACAGGCCGCAGGTATTAACAAGAATAACCTAGAAATGACGCTCAACAAATCTAATGGTGGCTATGGTAATGGTAAGGCTGTGCTTGAAAACCACATCCGTGCCAAACTTCTACCACTGTTAGTCATTCTAAATAAGGTAGGCTATGGCATCTGTCTCATTGCTCACGCAGACCGCAAGACATTGATGGACGAAGATGGTATAGATACCGATAGAGTTGCACCTAAGATTGACGTAAACACTATGAACATCTTCGTAGAGTGGTCGGACAATGTGTTCTACCTCAAGAAGAAATCAGATGGGTCACGCATACTTGTGCTAGATGGTGACGATAACGTCCTAGCCAAGAACAGACTAAGCCTACACGGTGAAGTCGACCTCGCAGATGTAGATATTAACAAATTACTAATTCCAAAGGAGAAATAATATGTCTATTGACTGGAATAATATTCAAAATGAAATGGGTGGAGACTTTAAACAATTTATTGCAGATGGTAAATACACTGCTAAATGTGACGATGTAGAAATTAAAGAGGTAGGGTCTAAAGGCTCAGTAATTATGAAGTTCCACTTCGAAGAAACTGATACCGAACAATATCCTACTGCAGACCACTGGCTAACCTTCAAGGAAGGTAAAGACAACTGGCGTCAATGGCACAATAAGAACTTGATGCAAGTGCTTGGTGCTACTGAAGACGCTGCCAAGAAAGCAGTTGAGATGGCCGAGAGCAAAGAAGGTAAAGAGAACATTATGAAGGGTTATGAAACCTGCTACAAGAAACTTCTTGCTAAGAAACCTGAGGTAGAAATCGAAGTCTTTAGAGAGGAAAACCCAGGCACTGGTAAGGAATATGCTCGTGCAGAGTTCCTAGATCGTCGTGTCAACATGAATAATAGCAACAAGAAAGAAGACAAAGAACCAACGGGAACTATTCTCGAAGAAGGAGAAGAGATAGAGATTGACTCTCTTCCGTTTTAGCAATGGAATATAAAGAGTGCCGAGATTGTCATCAAGTTAAGCCATTATCAGAGTTTTACAAAGATAAAACAAAGACTGGTGGCTATCGGCACTCTTGTAAGAAATGTGTGTTAGCTAAAAACTTAAGCTATAGAGAAAAGCATCGAGAAGAGCTTAGAGCACAAAAAAGAAAAAAGTGGTCTGAGCATAAGGAAGAACTCAAACCTAGAAAAAACGAACGGCAGCGGTTATATCATCAACGACATAAAGAGGAAATCAATAAGAAGCACCGAGAGTATAGAAAGAATCACCCAGAAAAAATACGGGGTTACCAAGAGAGACATAAGTCGCAAAGGAGATTATACCTACGCCAGTACTATTCTAAGAAACGATCAGAAGATGAATTGTTTAACTTTAAGGGAAGAATGAGAGCTCGTGTAAGAGGATATCTGCGTAAGAGAGGATTCAGCAAATATACTAAGACCGAGGATATATTAGGAGAGAAGTTCGACGTTATTTGGGCTCGGTTACTCAAGACATGGAAAGATAGATATGGAGAAGAATGGTATGGCCAACCATATCATGTAGACCATATTGTACCATTAGCCAAAGCTAAAACAGAAGAAGAAGTGCTAGCTCTATTCCACTATTCTAACTTGCAGATGCTAACACCAGAAGATAATTTGAAAAAAGGAGATAAATGAAGAGACAAGGCTATGAAGTAAAGCTCATAGACCATTGGACACCACCAGAAGGGGACGACTTACGTCCCCTTGTGGCTATGCCAAACATTCCTAAGCCTTTGCATCTAGTGAACCCTAGAAATTTATTAGGGAGAAAGACTTGGGATATGATGCGTAAGGGTGCGTACCATATGGCAAATGATACCTGTGAAATATGTGGGTATAAGCCAGAAAATATGCACCAAAGACACGGACACGAGGTTTATGAGATTGATTATAAAGAAGGCACGGCAACATTTAAGAGAGTGTTTTGTATCTGTTCTCTATGCCATCTAGGTGGTATACACACAGGTAGAGCAATCACTCTATTTAAGAAGGACAACCCTTTGTATCCTAAAGAGTTTCTCTTACAGGGTGCAGAGCATGCCTTCAAAATTATTTATGAGTATAACCAAGACCACCCTGATGCAGATCTGAGAGCCTACTCTACATACCTAGAGTACCTTAAGAGACCTGAACTCAAGGAAGAGATGGTTAAACTCATAGAGAAATATGATATCAAGTTCTATGAAGAGAACACAAAGACCATGGCAGAGTGGGGCGACTGGAAGCTCATTATAGGCAATAAAGAATATGGAACTCCATACAAAACCTATGCAGAGTGGGAAGAGGCTATGGAAAAACAGTCTGGTAATGACACTGCTCGTATCTTACAGAAGAACATAGAAGAGAAATTCTCAGGGGGCGTGTTTGATGAGTTAGATAAAATACTTGACAAAGCACAAGACCTTTAATATACTTGTGATAAATAACAACTAACCGAAAGGAGACTATAACATGGCAGGCACTGTCGATATTTACTTTTAGTCCCACACATAGTATAATTAAAATATGAAAGAGATTATACTGTCAGGTAAAAAAGCAAATGGGAAGTCGGTTATAGTGGATGATGACGACTATAAAAAATATAATCATCTAGTATGGCACCTTTCAGATACCGGATATGCAGTTCGTAGAAGTAATGGTGAGACTGCTAGGCTACATAGGCTAATAATGAATTGCCCAGAAAGTTTAGTGGTAGACCATCTAAATGGCGATAAGTTAGATTGTCGCAAAAGCAATATGAGAATATGTACTCAGGTAGAAAATGCAAAAAATCACCATAGAACTAAAGGATACTGTTATGATAAATCTAAGAAGATGTGGATGGTGCGTTATAAAAACAAGTTCTGGGGCAGATATAAAACTGAAGAAGAGGCCCAAAGAGCCTATCAGTTGGCCAAATCAGGACAAGAATATCAGACAACTCGCCGTAAATATTATATGTTGCCAAAGCATATATCTAAACAATTCGGCAAGTACATAGTTAGTGTGCAGATAAACGGGATTCGTTATCGTAAAACCACTTTCAATACACTTGAGGAAGCAATTAGTTGGCGAGATAAATTATATAAAACTTTGGAGAAAGAGGATTAAGAAAACGAGTGGAACTGTCGAAGGAGGCCGTAAGGCTGCCGCAACAAATAAAAAACGTAATGGAGAAGATTTCTTCAAGCGCATTGGTGCTATTGGTGGACGCAACGGCCACACAGGTGGATTTTGTAGCATGACACCAGAACAAAGGTCAGAATGTGGACGCAAAGGTGGTCGCATTTCTAAAAGAGGTAAAGCCAAGAAGGAGGAAGATGAAGATTTTTAAGAAACATACTACAGAGGTAGATAACTTGGAGCGTATGCTAGATATTATATCAGACCTTACTCGTGGTCTAGGCAGAGCAGAGTTTAACAATCTTATTGAGGCTATCAAGTCTGTCTATGAGGCGAGGCAGAAGCTACGCAAAGTAAAGACGGACGAAGAAAAAGAGAACGCTGATATTGCTGAGGCAGAGAAGTTCATCGAAACGAAGGAGCAATAATGATAGCACTTATATTAGGCTTATTGGGGTTACTCATTGATTTAGGAATTATCTTAGCTATAGCAGTAGGTATAATTTGCTTGCCATTCTTCCTAATATGGGCAGTAATAAGAGCATTTAGAAACTAATAGGAGGGGTATGGAAGAGATTAAGACTTTACACGAACTTAATATTGAGTGGGGATGCATCACTAATCTGATGGATAAGATTAGCGATATAGAGGACAAGATAGAGGGCGGCTGGCCTGAGTTGGTAGAGATGGTAGCTGATGCTATCGACGAGGACTCAAGAGCCAACCCTACCGACCTTTTCTTTGACCTCTATCAATTCTTATTTAGGTTATATTACAGGTTGAAAGCTAACCCAGTGGTCAGGGAGTTCAACCAGGTATCTAAAGTTAATATACTCGAAAAGGAGGTCTATAGAGTAACAAACTACAACTATCAAAACTTTAAGTGGGCAAAGAAGAATGGATCCGCTGATACTATTACCAACGACTTCATTGATATAGACCCTAATAAACTAGATAATAAAACTAAGGAAGCGTTTGAGAGACGCTGCAAATAAGGAGGTGATATGATATTAAAAAGAGATTTGCTAGAGGCTATTGATTGTCTAACTGTACAAGTGGCACTCCAAGGCGATAGGATTCGCAAGCTAGAGGCTGAGGTGTTCGATAAGAAAGCTAAGAAGAGGGCCGAGAAGGTCATTAAAGCTATAGCTAAAGCCGATAAGGCTAGCAAGCAACCACGCACCAAAGATGGCAAGTTTGCGAAGAAGAAATAGGTCTTTAGTAGAGTGTATGGTGCCCTTAGAAGGAGATGAGTCTTATTGTCATAGGAGAAGTCTCCTCGCAAGTGCAAAGCGTAAGGCTCCTGTATTTCCTTACATAAATCTTTGATTGTTAAATGAGGGCCCAATGATATCCGTTAGCAGTCTTATACCTGCCCCGTAGAGCTCGTATGAGACTGCTTTTGTCTGTACCGGTTTTTCTAGACGCATCACTGATGCTTTCAAAAACTGAATCGGTCTCTAAGCATTTTACTTTCTTACAATAGTTTGGCTTTTTCTTATGCCATGTCGGGTTATAGCCTAGGACACGGTATCTGTGGAGATTGTTCTCGCTGACAGTGGTCCATTCAAGATTTTCCACTCTATTATTTTTCTTGTTGCCATCTATATGGTTGACTTGAGGCTTGTTCTCTGGGTTAGGGATAAACGCCTCTGCAACAAGACGATGTATATCTTTAGCTTTAACCTTATAATTGTTACATAAAGTTACAAAAAGGTATTCTCTGCATTTGTTAGGGGAAAGCACATATGGGGTCTTATATCCTCCTCTTTTAGGCAAGCTTCTTACTCTGCCAAGACTACTAACTTCGTATAGTCCTTCATAACCTTTTATATTTCTCCATCGCTCCATGTATGTATTATATCATAAAACCAAAGCGGTGGCAGCGACTCCTAGTAAGCCCACAAAGCTCCAGCCAACATTGAATACCCCACAAACTAGCAGTGGGGTATTTTTTTTATTATGCTCTTATTCTAGTATAATTGAACTATGGATAAGAAAAATTATTATGAACAGTGCGAGAAGTGCGGCAGACCTTTTCCAAAAGGTGAAGCTAAGACCTGCTCGTGCAATTTTGGTTTAGGTGAATACCGCCTCAATGTCAAAGGCTGCATCAGGAACAAAAACCCTGAATGCCCGTATAATGCAGTAATCGCTTCTGTAACAGTAGAGACTACTGATGGTATTAAGAACCTTGCAGACTGCTTCGTGCACGTCGTAAATATTAACACCACCTTCTACATCGATGACAAACATCGCCCAATTATTATCTGGGCTGGTCCAGTAGAAGTAGAACTACCAGCAGATGTACAAACTGCTGAGCAATGGGAAGAATTTATTAATAGCTTCGAACTCAAGGGGCAGTTCTTGTATGTAAAGTTCTTCGATAGCGATAGCAACAAGAATGTGATTAATACATTCTACTTCGATAAGAGTGGTAAGAAGTATTTTGCTGGACAATTTGAAGAAATAGTGGAGGAATAATATGGCTTGCGAATCTTGTGGAGAAAAGAAAAACGTCTGTGAGAATAAAAACTTTACCAAAGCAACGGTAGAGATTTTGAACCCTAAAGAACTTTCTATGTTTAGGAAGGTAACTGTTCCTGCTTCTATGGGCGACGATGTCACTAACCCACCTAGAGTAGGTAGATACTGTAACGTTATTCTCTACTATGAAGCAAATGAACAGGCTTACCTTTATTCTTCAGACGGAATCCCAACAAAACTTACTGGCGACCTTTCTTTAATTAAGAAGCAAATTAAAGACCTTCAAGACGAAGACGTAAAAATCTGGGATGAAATAGAACTTATCGAGATGTCCTCAGATGTCGTAGATATTGTTGGTACTTACGCCGAACTTCAACAGTATGATACTTCTAAACTACACGACAACGATATTATTAAAGTCCTTCAAGACGAAACACATAGCAACGAAACAGCATACTATCGCTGGATAAAGGCGTCATCTACCTTCTCTTATATAGGTTCTGAAGGTCCGTATTATACTGAGAGTGAAATTGATACAATGCTTGCTGCCAAGCAAGATACTCTAATCGCTGGAACCAATATTCAGATTGCTGCAGACGGCAAAACCATTTCTGCTACTGATACAACCTATACTCACTTTACTGGTGCTACTGCTTCTACTGACGGTGTCCAAGGTCTTGTACCTGGCCCATTGGCTGGTGACCAGGATAAATTCCTCAAAGCTGATGGCACTTGGGACGAAGCTGGAGCAAATTATACTGCTGGTAATGGCATCAATATCTCTGCACAAGATGAAATTTCTATCGATACTACTGTAGTTGCTGAACTTTCTGATCTTCCAGGCGTTATGACTGGTGCTACCTCTGGCACAGCAGGTACTTCTGGCTTAGTTCCAGCTCCATCTGCAGGCGACCAATCTAAGGTGCTTAAAGGTGATGGCACTTGGGGTGAAGCTGCGGCGACTACTATCTTCTATCTAAACAATGATTTCGGGGACGCTACTCATATTTATACAGATTCTGGTTTACAAACAATGGCCACTGCGACAGACATAAATAATGCAGCAGATAAAGGCTCAGTCATTATACGTAACGGAAACGAAGGTGCAGAAGTAATAAGAGTTGATAAGACCGGTGGGCTATCCAATACAGGTCAATGGGAAGTCTTTATAGCACCAATTAGCTACACGTTCTCGTTCTCAAATAGTACTGACATCGTTTGGGACCAGTCTAGTTACCAATCTACGCTTACTGCAGGGTCAAATATCACTATAACTGGGACGACCATTTCAGCAACAGACACGACATACTCTGCATTCGGTGGAGCGACTTCAAGCGTAGCAGGCTCTGCAGGTTTAGTACCAGCTCCTACTACATCTGATCCTGATAAATACCTCAAAGGTGATGGTACATGGTCTACCTTACCTGGAGCAAACAATATTAGTTCTAATGATTGGAGTGCCTTATGGCAATAGACGACAACGCCAGCTATGAACTCACTGGAGCACAGGTCAAGGACCTAGCAAATAAAATCAAAGCAAAGGCAGCCGACAATATCTTTGTCGGTGCTACCTCTGCGTTGCCTGGCTCTAAGGGACTAGTTCCAGTTCCGCAAGCTGGTGATGATGTCAAATTTTTATCAGGCGATGGCAGTTTCAAAGAGCCAACTTTTTCTTTAAATAAAGTATACCCTGTCGGTGCAGTATTCTCGTCTACTAGTCATACTTCTGCTTCTGACGTAGGTACTGCTATTGGCGGTACCTGGGCCGCAGTTGGTTCAGGTACAATCGGGACTGACACAGTTTATTATTATAAGAGGACAGCCTAAGGAGGATTATGGCAATAGATGACAATACTTCATACGAGCTGACAGGCTACCAAGTTAAAGATTTAGCTCAGAAAATTAGAGCAAAAGCCGATGCTTCTTCTTTGGCTTCTGTAGCAACGTCAGGGCTTTATTCAGATTTAATTGGAACTCCTACCATACCTACAGTTTATAATGGTAAGCTTACTATCAAGCAAAATGGCGCAACTATCGATGAGTTTACAGCCAACCAAAGTTCTGATACCACCATATCATTGACTGATACAACCTACAGTGATTTTACTGGGGCGACTAGCTCAGTAGCAGGCGTAGCTGGCCTTGTCCCAGCCCCAGCTGCTGGTGATGATACCAAGTTCCTATCTGGTAATGGTCTTTGGACGACAGTTTCGCAATACTCACTTCCTATCGCCTCTAGCTCTACACTAGGTGGTATTAAGGTAGGAAGCAATTTATCTATAGACTCTGGCACTGGCGTGCTTAGTGCTACCGATACCACATACACTGCAGGAACGAATGTCCAGATTTCTGCAGGCAATGTTATCTCTGCTACTGATACAACATATTCAGACTTCACTGGTGCAACTACCCAGCAAGCAGGTGCAGCTGGTCTAGTTCCAGCCCCAACTACTTCTGACCCAGAAAAATATCTCAAAGGTGATGGGACTTGGGACACACCAACTGATACTACTTATTCAGCAGGCACAAACGTTCAAATCTCAGCTGGCAATGTTATTTCCGCAACAGATACTACTTATTCTGACTTTACTGGGGCTACCAGTGGCACAGCTGGGGCACACGGTTTAGTCCCTGCTCCTGCAGCCGGAGACCAAAATAAGGTATTATCTGGTGCTGGTACTTGGGTAGCTCAAAGTGGTGGGAGTTCTTACACTGCTGGTGACCACATCGATATCACTAACGATGTCATCTCTGCAGTCGATTATGTATCTGCTGATTCACCTACAGCTGCAGT
>JAEEGJ010015994.1_pt1 | contig 17345 bp, 17 predicted proteins | sample 8958761 | NCBI WGS metagenome assembly JAEEGJ01 (sample SAMN16246546, study PRJNA631951) | gut metagenome | biome: gut microbiome; feature: rumen; material: RS-attached | host: Bos | place: Iran: Karaj | collected 2018-10 | reverse complement strand
AAATCGCGGCTAAACTCGATGAGCATCATGTACGCTATGAACTGCATCAGGCCAATGGTAGCCACTCCGGCATAGACCTTGCCCGCAAATTGTGTCAGGAAGGACAACGACACCTGATGGTGATTGGGGGTGACGGTACCATCAATGAAATTGTCAATGGTATTTTCACTTCAGGTATTGACACGCACGAAGTGTTTCTGGCAGTGATCCCGCACGGCCGTGGCAACGATTGGGCGCGTACACACCACTATCCTACAGATTATCTGGAAGCAGTAGAGGGGTTTCTGAAGGGGCGTTTTATTGAGCATGATGTGGGACTGACCAAGGTTTTTCAAGGAGAAAAAGAAATCGAACAGCGCTATTTCATCAATATCAACAGTTTCGGCTTTTCCGCCGAAGTGATATACGAAACTATTTATACTAAACCTAAATTCCTCAACATTTCCGTGTATATGCTGGGAGTGTTCCTTGCCCTGTTCAAGCATAAACCCATTCCTGTCATTATCAATTCCAAAGATTTTCACTATCAAGGCAAGCCTTTCCTTTTTGCGGTCGCCAACTGCAAGTATCACGGTGACGGCATGAAACAAGCTCCCGACGCCAGTTTTGACGATGGGGTGTTTGACGTGATTATCCTGCCACAAGTCGGCATACTGACGGTGCTACTCAAAATCAAACATATATTCACGGGAAAGCACATCCAAAAAATCAAAGGTGTGCAGTGCTATAGAACCAACAAGCTCAGCATTAGTGCGGAACCCTCCATTTTGGGTGAACTCGAAGGTGAACTGCTTTCACAAGGCAGATATGAGATAGAGATGTTGCCTTTAGCTTTTAACACACTGACTTTTATTGAATAACCAGCCATGCAGAAAGCCATTATCATAGCAGGCCCCTGTGCTGCCGAAAGCAAAGAGCAATTGTTTCAAACTGCCCGAGAATTAACGGAATCCTTGTCAGCAAAAGGACTTGCGCTCGATTTCTTCCGTGCCGGAGTTTGGAAACCCCGCAGCAAACCAGGCGATTTTTCGGGCATAGGCACCGAGGCTTTGCCATGGCTACAAGAACTACAGCAACAATTCGGGATTCCTGTTTGTGTTGAGGTCGGCACCCCAGACCAATTGGATTTATGTGAACAATATGACATCAAAGCATGCTGGATAGGAGCCCGCACCTCGGTAAATCCTTTCGATGTGCAAGCCATTGCCGATGCCGCAAAAAATCGTGATTTTACTGTCATGGTCAAGAACCCTATGGTTGCCGACCTAAAACTCTGGATAGGCAATATCGAGAGATTTCTCAATGCCGGCATCACCAAACTGATGGCGGTTCATCGGGGTTGTGCCGACAGCAACGAAAGTGTATATCGCAACAATCCCTCGTGGGAAATGGCCATCGACCTTAAAGTGCGCTATCCGCAAATTCCGCTGCTTTGCGACCCCTCCCATATTGCCGGTCAACGCCAATATATTGCACAACTTTCGCAGCTTGCGCTGGACTATGGCTTTGATGGCCTGATGATTGAGGCTCACAACCAGCCTTCCGCCGCACTCAGCGATGCGGAACAGCAGTTAACCCCAGCGGACCTAACGGAAATGCTGTCCAAACTTCAGTTTAAGGATACCATCACTTCTCCCGCTGAACATGAATTGCGAAAACAAAGAACATTAATTCATAATATCGACACCCAACTCAGCGTTTTATTGGGCAAACGCATGGAGATTGTGGATTCTATTGCCAAAATCAAAGCCGAGCACAACCTGCCGGTGGTACAACCCGAACAATGGAACAAAGTAGTACAAACATATCAGCAAAACTCTTTACAAGATATTGATTATCAAAATTTTATTGAAAACTTCTTAGAACTTCTCCATCAATCCTCCATCAAAAGACAAAGAAAATAAGCATGGAAAACAATTATACAGACGAACGCACTTCGGGAAGCAACCGCATCAAGAATTTTTTCACCATTGCCATTTCTTTTTTAGTAGGAATGACCGTGGCCTTGTATTTTGTGCCAGGTCGCAAGCAAGGTTTGAGCAGCATACAAAGCAACAAATTGGATGAAGTAGTAAAATACATCAACAGCTATTATGTTGATACTGTAAACACTAACCAATTGTTTGAAACAGCCATCACTTCCATGCTGCAAGAGTTGGACCCCCACTCTACCTACGCCAATGCAGTGGATAACAAGGCCATGATGGAGTCGCTGGAAGGGGCATTTGAAGGGGTGGGCATTCAGTTCAGCATCATGAACGACACCATTATGGTAATCGCGACGGTAAGCGGTGGTCCTTCCGAAAAGCAGGGTATTCGTGCTGGCGATTGCATTGTGACGGTAGATGGTAAAAATGTGGCCGGCATCGGCATACAAAATGATGAGGTGATGAAACTGCTGCGTGGCAAAAAGAAAACGGATGTCACCATAGGCATCATGCGTCAGGGATTCCCACAGATTACCGATTACATCGTCACTCGTGATGTCATTCCCACCTATACTGTTGACATTGCTTATATGGTTGACCCACAGACAGGGTACATCAAAATCAATCAGTTTGGAGCCACCACTGCCCGCGAATTCAGCGATGCGATTGACCAGCTGAAAAAGAAGGGCATGAGCAAAATGATTTTGGATTTGCGCAGCAATTCCGGAGGTTTTTTAGATGCCGCCATCCAGATTTGCGACGAATTCTTGCCCAAAGGGGAAATGATTGTCTATACTGAAGGATTACATGTGCCAACCGACAGAATATATGCCACCCGTTATGGTAACTTTGAAAAGGGCGAAGTGGTTGTATTGATTGATGATTTCAGTGCCTCCGCCAGCGAGATTGTGGCGGGTGCCATCCAGGATAATGACAGAGGTGTTGTCGTGGGTCGTCGTTCTTTTGGTAAAGGATTGGTACAAAGACAGATAGATTTGTCCGACAAATCCAGTATCCGCTTGACAGTGGCCCGTTATCATACCCCCAGCGGACGATGCATCCAGCGCGAATACGGCAAAGGGACTGAAGCCTATTACGAGGATTTCATCGACCGCTATTATCGTGGCGAAATGAGCCATTCCGACAGTATCAAATTTGATGAGAATCAGAAGTTTACTACCAAGAAGGGACGTGCAGTCTATGGTGGTGGCGGTATCATGCCCGACTATTTTATTCCTTTGGATGACGACAGTACGCTGAACGCCTATTACCAGGTGTTGAATTCATCAGCCATTGTTCAGTTCGCCTTCAACTATGCTACGGAAAACAAGGAGCGGATGCTGAAGCAGTATCCCACCGCAGAGGCCTACGTCAAGCAAATGACCGTCAGCAATGATTTGTTGAAGCAGCTGCTGAACTTCTATACTCAAAAAACAGGACAGAAAGTGAAAGACCTCAACAATGAATCCATCAAGGAACTGAAAGTCTGGCTCAAAGCTCTCATAGGTCGTGATATCTATCAAGACGAAGCCTTCTACCCTGTCATCAATAGTAGTGACAAAACCTTCTTAAAGGCGGTGGAACTGACAGAATAGAATTGATAATCGTAGAAAACAAAATATATGTTAAACTCACATTTGACCCTGAATAAAGAGTGAGTCTATTCTTTTTCGGCGAGGTATCTGGTTATCTGTTCACTAAGTTCATTAAGATCTTTTGTGGCAACATCCCATACTATTGTATCATCAATTTGAAAATACTCATGAACGATATAGTTACGCATCCCTTTCACTTTCTTCCATGGTGTATCTGGATGGGAGTCAATAAATTCGGAGGTGAGCATATTGGCTGCTTCACCAATTATTTCGATGTTTTTCACCACCGCATAATACATCATATCGTCTGCAACAAGGTCTTCATAGGTCTTGTTTAACGTGTATTTTCTTACACGTTTTATGGCTTCAAGTATGTGATTCAGCCGTTCTTTGTCTCTATGCGGTTCTCTCATAAATCAATCGTCTATCTTGTTCTACACTCTTTCTGGCAAAGGAAGCTAATGAGCGTTCCGTTACCAAGTCAACATTACGGCCTAATAATTCCTTTAAATCCTCATACATGCCAAAAAAATCCATGCCAACTGGTTTTGATGGGTCCAATACTACGAGAATATCCACGTCGCTTTGATCGGTTTCTTCACCTCGAGCAAAAGAGCCAAACAACCATGCTTTTAGTACAGGTTGAGACTTAAAATAATCAGCTATAATCTTTTGCATTTCTTCGGTAGCCATAATCCAATGTTTTCGTTTGCAAATATACAACATATTTTTGATTTATGATTTTCTGAAAAAAACTGTTCTTAATTATACAAATTTTGATAGTTACGGAAGTAGTGTCAGAAAAATCATTATTTTTGCCAACTAATATCAACGAATCACATTTCACATGCACGATTATAAAGACAAACTGAAAAACATCACCACCTTCATTTTTGATTTTGACGGGGTGCTTTCTGATGGTAAGATATGGGTACTGCCTGATGGCGACCAGCTTCGCGCCACAGGAGTGAAAGACGGCTATGCATTGCAGTACGCCCTGCGCAAGGGTTACAGGGTGGCAGTCATTTCTGGAGGCTATTCCGAATCCATGCGCCTGCGTTACAAGAATTTTCCAGGCATGGAAATCTTCCTGCAGGTGCGCAATAAAGTTAAGGTCTATAACGAATACCTCAACAAATATGGTCTCAGCCGTGAGGAAGTGATGATGATGGGTGATGATATTCCCGACTACGAGATCATGCAGCTCAGCGGCCTCAAATGCTGTCCCGCCGACGCCGCCGAGGAAATCAAAGCCATTGCCGACTATGTGTCGGTGAAAAAAGGTGGTGACGGTGCTGCCCGCGACATTATCGAGCAAACTTTGAAAGCCCAGGGCCGCTGGTTCGAAAAAGATGCCTGTATTTGGTAATTAATTGATTATCATTTTTTTACCATTATTTTGATGATGGAACTTAGCATTCAGTTATATAAGCAATATCTTAAACTGGAACGCTCCCTGTCGCCCAAGACAGTGGAAGCCTATCTCCATGACATTGAAAAACTGAATGATTTTTTAGGCGGAAGAAAAAAATTGGAAGATGTCAAATTAGAAGATTTGCAGGATTTTTTAGCCTCCTTATATGATGACAAGATTTCAGCCAGAAGCCAGGCCCGCATTATTTCAGGGCTGAAATCCTTCTACAAGTTCATGCTTTTCGACCATAAAATCACGCACGACCCCACCGAATTATTAGATGCTCCCAAGATTGGCCGTCACCTGCCTGAAGTGCTTTCTATTCCGGAGATTGAAGCCATCTTGAACGGTATTGATTTGAGCAAGCCTGAAGGGCACCGCAACAAGGCGATTATAGAAGTGATGTATGGCTGCGGCCTGCGTGTCAGCGAGGTGGTGAACCTGCGTATCTCCAACTTGTATTTTCGCGATAATTATATCCGCATTATTGGCAAAGGCGACAAAGAAAGACTGGTACCCATTGGACAAACCGCCCAAAATGCCATACTTCTATACATGGAAGGTGTTCGTGAGCATATTAAAATCAAAAAAGGGGAAGAAGACTTTGTTTTTCTAAATCGCAGGGGCGCAAGACTCACACGTGAAATGATTTTCATGATGATCAAGCAGGCTGCCGAAGTTGCGGGAATTACCAAGACCATCAGTCCACATACCTTCCGGCACTCCTTCGCCACCCACTTGGTGGAAGGAGGTGCAGACCTGCGCGCAGTACAGGAAATGCTCGGCCACGAAAGTATCACCACTACCGAAATATACACCCACCTCGACCGGAGCTACATCAAAAGCATCATCGAGCAGTATCATCCGAGAAAATAGGATCAATTAGCAAATTAGTAAATTAGTTAATGTGCTAATGAGACAATGTGCTAATGTGCTAATTATCAATTAGTAAATTAGTTAATGTGCCAATGAGACATTGTGCTAATGTGCTAATTATCAATTAGTAAATTAGTTAATAGGCTAATTATCAGGGGATAGGTTACAGGTTTCAGGGAACAGATAACAAGGAGAGTTTTTTTTTGCGGTGGCATTCCATAATTTTATTATCTTTGTGCCTTAAAAAATTTAAGGCCATAGCCTTTATTATTGCCAATAATTACAACTAAATTCAAAATATATGCAATCTATCAACCCTCAAGAAAATTACGAAGCCAGCAAAAAAGCCATCGGCTATGTTGACCGAAAACAAGCCAAGCAGGCCGACTACGACCGTATCGGGTTCATGTCGGGACTGGAAGTTCACCAGCAACTGGCTACCAAAGAAAAACTGTTCTGCCGCTGTCCCGCCGGCATTTTCCAGAAAGCCGACGAGTACGATGCCGAATTGTTACGTCACATGCGCCCCACCCTTTCCGAAATGGGCGAGTACGACGGCACCGCACTGATGGAGTTCAAGACCCGCAAGAACATCATCTACCGCATCGCTCACAAGACCGCCTGCACCTACGAGGTGGACGATACCCCTCCATTCCCCATCAATCCGGAAGCCTTGCAATATGCGTTGGAAATCGCATTGGCTTCCAAGCTGAAAATCGTGGGCGAAGTGCATATCACCCGTAAGCAATACCTCGACGGCTCCATTCCCACCGGTTTCCAACGTACCGCCATTTTGGGTATCGACGGCGAAATCCAGCTGAAAAAAAAGAAGGTGCGCCTCATCCAGCTCAGCGTGGAAGAAGACGCCTGCCGCGAGGTGTCCGACATCGGCCACACCCGTATATACCGCACCGACCGTCTGGGTATGCCTTTGATTGAAACGGTAACCTATCCTGAAATGGTCAATCCCGACGAGGTGGAAGAAGCCGGCAACTATATCCGCTTCCTGAACCGTAGCACCGGCCGTGTACGAACAGGCATCGGCGCAGGCCGCCAGGATGTGAACGTGAGCTGCAAAGGCGGTACCCGTATCGAGGTGAAGGGCGTTGCTCACACCAAATGGATTCCTGAAGTTACTCACGTGGAATGCTTCCGCCAGTGGGCTCTGCTCGCCATCCGCGAACAACTGAAAGCCCGCATCAAAAAAGAAGACTGGAAGATGGCATTCACCGAACTGGATCCCAAGCAGTTCCACTTCTATTTCGACCCGATTACTGACGCTATCAAGCGCGGCGAGAAAGTTTATGCCGTCAACCTGCCGCAGTTTGCCGGATTGCTGTCACACTTCACCCAACCGGGACATCCTTTCTACTGCGAATTTGCTGACAGACTAAAAGTTATCGCTTGTATTGAACGTCCTAACATGGCTTCCAGCGAAGACCTGGAAGATGTGGTAAGCCGCAGCGTTTTCGAGAAAGCTGCCAAAGTTATGAATGCTGGCGAAAACGATGCCCAAATTATTTTCTGGGCTCCCGAAGACGATGTGAAAACCGCTTTGGAAGTGATTGAGGAGCGTGCCCTGATGACCTTCGATGGTGTACCTTTCGAAACCCGTAAGGCACTGCCCGACGGCACCACCATTTTCGAGCGTGTGCTGCCTGGTGCCGACCGTATGTATCCCGACACCGACTCGGCTCCCATTCCCTTGCATGCCGACTATATCGATGAGTTGAGCAAGAATATCCCCGATGCTGTTGCCGACCGCTATGCACAAATGGTGGCTTGGGGTGTGCCGCAAGACTGCTTCAACTATATTTTCACCCATAATTTCTTCCCACGGATCAAGAAAATCGTCACTGAATTAGAAATGTGCCCGAAATTTGTCGGCACCTTCTTCGGTCACCGTCTCAAACATCTGCACGGACAATATGGCCAGATTCCATTCTGCACCTGCAGAATCTTCGACCTCTTTGCCTTCCTGAAACAAGAAGGCTTAGACAAGGCCATCGCAGCCGATATGCTGAAGCTGATGTTCGAGCAGCCGAAGGCAGACTTCCCTGAACTGCTGAAACTCGTTGGATACCGCAAGGCTTCCAAAGAAGAAATTCTGAAAAAACTCAGCAATCTGAGCAGCAATTTCAAACCCCTGCGTGCCCGCACCTCCGCAGAAGACAAGAAAAACAGCCTCCTCGGCAGTGTCCGTGCCCAAGCCATAGGCAACCTCCCTTTGACCGAATTGGCTAAGGAAATCATTAATTGTTAATTGTAAATTATTAATTGTAAACTGATATGGACGACGATAAAAAAACATTCCAAGGATATAAGGGACGCGCATTAGAAACGCTCAAAAAATACGACGTTCACGTGTGGGACAAAGCCGAAGTGGAAACCACCCGCGGACATTTCTCGGGAAAGATTCTGCCTCGCGCGGAAAACACCGACGACATCCACATCGTGATGAAGGTCAGTACCGGTTACAACATCGGTATTGACATTGACACCATCACCGACATGAAGGGCGAGCGCGACCCGCAGCCCGTTTTCAAGATTCCGGAAAAGGAATTTCCCTACACTCCCGGTCTGCCCCATGTGAAACTGTTAGGTACTGGTGGTACCATCGCTTCCCGCTTGGACTACCGTACAGGTGCGGTGATTCCCGCATTCTCGCCCGGTGAATTGTATGGTGCTGTGCCCGAACTGGCCGACATCTGCAACTTGGAAACCGAGAAGGTTTTCGCTGTGTTTTCCGAGAACATGTCACCTGTGGAATACATGGCTTTGGCTAACAAAATCGGCAAGGAAATCGAAGCCGGCATCGAGGGTATTGTGATTGGCCACGGTACCGATACCTTGGCCCATACCGCCGCCGCATTGACCTACATGTGTCAGAATATGCCCATGCCGGTGGTGCTGGTAGGCTCGCAACGCAGCTCCGACCGTCCCAGCTCCGATGCCGCTCTGAACCTGATGCACGCCATGACCGCTGCCGGTCACGGTGACATTGCCGAAGTAATGGTCTGCATGTTCGGTCCCACCAGCGACGACTACGGCTTCCTGCACCGCGGCACCCGCGTGCGCAAGATGCACAGCTCTTACCGCTCCACCTTCCGTACCATTGGCGACACCCCGTTAGCCACGGTCAACCGCAAAGACGGTGTTAAGCCCATCAAGGAGGTATATAACCACCGCCGCAGAGGACAACGCCAGATTGAGGTCATCACCAACTACGAGGACTACAAGCGCAGCATTGCCAAAAACGACCCCAACGTCACCCGCATTGTGCCTACCTTCGACGACCGTGTGGCCATCCTCTACTACTATCCGGGCATGAAACCCGATGTGCTGGACGCCCTCATCGACAATGGTTACAAGGGTATTGTTTGGGACGGCACTGGCCTCGGCCATGTCAACAAAGGCATGTTCGACGCCATTCAACGCGCCACCGACGCTGGCATCCACCAGTACATGAGTGTGCAGACCATCTGGGGTTACACCCACATGTTTGTGTATGACACTGGCCGCGACATGATGGCCCGTGGCATCATTCCCGCCGACAACATGTTAGCGGAAAGCTCTTACATCAAGCTCGGCTGGGCATTAGGTCTGACCAAAGACAGCGGCCAGAAGCGCGAGGACGTAAAGAAGCTGATGCTCACCCCCATCAACGACGAGATCACCAAGCGCGAGCCCTACGACGGCTACCTCGTTTATCAAGGCGGTGTACCGGAGGTGGAGGAGTTTGTGAAGAAGGTGAGGAAATAGACCGAAGACTAAAGACTTTAGACCATTGAGCCGTGGCGAAAGCTGCGGCTCTTTTTGTAATAGGTTTTCAAAAATAAAAAAGCGGGTGTCACTATCAAAAGTAACACCCGCCATAGAGACATTGTCCTATCCTTGCGGTGGACATTCATCATGGCCATAGCTATTCTTTTCACGAATTTTGCCATCGATGCCATGAATACAGACTTCTTGACCGTTATTCTTGGCTATCTCGATTGCCCGCTTTACAGCTTCCTTTTGCATTTTGAAGTTGCCGGAACTACGTTTGGCTTTCTCCTGAACAGCCGACCAATGACTGCCTCTTTTAACAACGTGTATGTTTTTACCCATAATCGTTGATTTAGTGAATAACTGTGCGGTCACCAGACCGGACCGCCTCGGCCGCTCGATTCTTACGGGATGGGCTGCCCAATGCGATTTACAAGTTGCTTGGCACGGGAACCAACTCCGTTGTCACATAGAATGTGTCCGATCGCCCATTGCAAGATCTGCAGAGCGGGGTGATATACCAACGATGATCTGGACCATAAGCCTTTTGAACGTGGGCACCGACGAGATCTGTTTGATAACAACCCGATGTACCACAATAGAAAGCAGTACTGCCAGTCACCGCCTCCCAGTACTCCAACCAAGAGCGGTACCCTTTAGGAGCGGGAAACCTGCTTGAGCCGCTTACGTTTTTTACATACATAATGGTTTTGGATTATAGGGTTAGACTCCTATTCCCTGATAGTTCAGCTCCAGCCCGATTGCTTTATACAGGTGCCGAAGTATCCTGTCGTGAACCATATAGCAACAATCGTGCCAAGACAAAACAATTGCAAATTTTATGATATAGAAACACAAAATGTGGTGTTTGTTTGACAATTTGTCATGTAAATAGCAAAAACAGAAATTAAAAAAATATTGATTTTGTAGTAGTATTTGTTTTTTTAGTATTTTTGCAGTTCTTAAAAGTAGAGATAATATAAATAATATAGATTATGATACAAGAACTAAAAGTCAAGAACTTCATGTCGTTCCGCGATGAAGTGATGCTCAACTTCGAAGCGACGAAAGACAAGACTTTTGACAAGACACACCTTATTGAAGTGGAGCCGGGAGTTCGGTTGCTCCGTTTCGCCATGGTATATGGAGCCAATGCATCGGGCAAATCCAACCTGCTGTATGCCTTGGACTTTCTCCAAGAATTCATCTTCTCTAAAGCAAACGATCTGGAAGAGAAAACGGGGACAGTGCCTTTCAGATTAGATGCCACAACCCCAAACGAGCCCTCGGAATTCTGCCTTAAATTCTATATCAACAGCACAAGATATTGCTACGAACTCCAACTGGATCAGCAGAGAGTCTATTTGGAGCGACTGTACTATTACGCTTCCAACCGCCCCACCAAACTGTTTGAACGAACCTGGGAGAGAGGTGAATCTGTTCTTTTCTTTAATCCATCTGTGATAAAGATCAGCCCTGCCGCTATTGAAGAGCTGTCGTTGAAATGCCTTCCAAACATGTCTTTCTTTGCAGCAAGAGCGCAAGTGAATGTTGCCATGCCCGAAATCGACGCTGCTCGTGAATGGTTCCGAAACGGCATAATGCCAATCGTACAACCTCGAACAAGGATGTTTGAATACGCAAGCGAGAAAATGCTTGAGAACAACATTCTCAAGGAATATTTGCTCGATTTCATACACAGGGCGGATTTTAACATCTCAGACGTTAAGACCGTTATGGAGAAACAGCCCATTCCGCAAAAAATGCTGAACATGATGTTGTTGGATGATGATGCACCTTCGGAGGTGAAAGAAAAGCTAAAACAAGAGAAGGCGTTTGAGCAGGTACGCACCTCCTTTGTTCATCAGGTCCATAACAACCGTGGCGACGAAACCTACACTCTTCCCGACATCTATCAATCGGAAGGAACAAGACGCACCATCGGTATTGAAGCTGCCGTTTTCGAAGCATTGCAGAAACAGGCTTTCCTTTTCATTGACGAGATAGAATCCTCCCTGCATCCCGACTTGGTTGAATTTGTTATTGAGCAGTTCCTCTCGCAAAGTAACAGATCCCAGCTGCTTGTCACCACGCATTACGACCCGTTATTAAACACTGTCGGAGACGACCTCATACGAAAAGATTCCGTATGGTTCACCGAAAAAGACGAAACCGGCAATACGGACCTCTACTCTTTGGTGGAATACAAAGGATTGAACCGCATTTCCTCTTTGCAAAAAGCTTATCGGAATGGCGTTTTCGGGGCCTTGCCTAACATCAAGAAATAAGTAAGATCTATGGCAAGAAAAACATCCATAAGAACAAAAAGAAGCCCGATTCCGACCATCATTGGAGCGGGCATCACGGAGCAATGGTATTTCACGCATCTTCACAGGCTGAAAGACTATCGTGTAAAAATACGGCCCCGCTACTTTGGAACGGAAACAGCCAAAGGACTGGCCAAGCGGATAGAAGAAGTGCTACAGGATGGCGGTTTTGCCATCTGCGTCTTCGACGCTGATGTTTCAACATGGAACGAAGCAGAACGTCTGAAATTGAACGCGTTGCAACGGAAATACAAAGACAACCCTTCCGTATTGCTATGCGATTCATTGCCATCTATAGAATACTGGTTCTTATTGCATTACAGAAACACCAACCGCTATTATGGCACTTCGCAAGCCGTGACAGAAGATCTCAAGGATTTCATTCCGCAATATGACAAGTCGGAAAAGTTCTTGCAACAAGAGAAGTGGGTTGCGGAAATGATTGAAGAAGATCGTCAAGAGAAAGCTTGCGCAAGGGCGGAGGCTTTCGGAACGGACGGGGAGTCTTATACGAATGTTTATAAAGTTATTGAAGTAGTGAAAAAACACGAATAAGTAAGGATTTTATTACCTCGACATCTCCAAAATCAGAGAAGCAAGGAGAAAAGAGTTGCGAGAGTTTGAGGGGGTGTTGGGAGTCAATCTATAATTGGCAAATAAAAAACATAAAAATGAAGAATAAAAATATTATAATCGTTACGGTTTGTATTGCAACCGCGTTGATGTGTATTCTATTGACCTTTTGGGGTAATTGGAAAAACAATGGAGTGTTGACCACAGATGCTTTTATTGGAGTAATGGCAACCTTTATTGGTGTATGTGCAACAATTATTGTCGGTGTTCAAATTGTCAATCATCTTGAATTACGAAATATTAAGGAAAACATCCAGACAATAGAGGCTGAAAGAGAGCAATTGGAGTTCGAACGGAAAGCTTTTTCAATCGAAATGTATAATACCCGACTAAGCGTGGGGAATGCATTGGCACTTTTAGCTTTTACAGCTCAAAAGAGCAAAGATCTTGTTACCGAATTTAATTGTTGGGTACATTCTATAATAATTGATGATTGGAGTTCTATGAAAGGCTCTGCTCTTCTTGATAGATATCAACGACTTGTAGAAATTGCAAAAGTTATTATTCCCTGTAGCGACAATCAATTTTTAGAAAGCACATACAAAAAACTATCAATACTGGTAGTTCCAGAAGAGATTGAACATTATGATGAAATCATGTCATTGCATTATGAAATGTTGTCTGATTTGAAAGCTCGACAAAGTAATCAGACAACATCCACAGAAAACGTCTAATGAATAATTCAAAAAAAGCACTATGGATATTAAAGAATTCACCAGAGAGACAATTACCCAGATTGTTAATGCAGTCCGAGAAGCCAACGAACAGATTAATGATTTTGGAGCCTCTATCCCAACAGATTATTTCCATGGCTCCAAAGCTATTACCAGTTTCAAAGATGGAGAAAAGAACATTATTGATATTGAATTTGACGTGGCTGTCTCTGCCGTTGAGAGTGCGAATGTGGGAGGAGGTGCAGGAATAAAAGTCGCAGCATTTAATATTGGACTTGGAACCAATTCACAAAATGAAAATTCAACCTTAAGCCGTGTAAAATTCACGCTTCCATTGGTTTTACCTGAGAAATAGAAATAATATGGAAAAACTTCACATGCAAACCCACAACATCGTGGACGAAAACATAAAGAAGATTGCCGAACTCTTCCCCAACTGCCTCACCGAGCGGCTCGACGAGAACGGGAAGCCTGAAGCGGCGATTGACTTCGACCAGCTCCGGCAGGAGCTCTCGAAGGACATCGTGGAAGGCCCCGAGGAACGCTACCAGTTCACCTGGCCCGACAAGCGCAACGCCATACGGCTGGCCAACGCACCCACCACCGACACGCTGCGCCCCTGCCGCGAGGAGAGCGTGGACTTCGACAACACGCAGAACCTCTACATCGAGGGCGACAACCTCGAAGTGCTGAAGCTGCTGCGCGAAAACTACCTCGGCAAGGTGAAGATGATTTACATTGACCCGCCCTACAACACGGGCAACGACTTCGTGTATAACGACGACTTTGCCCAAACCACAGGCGACTACATACACAACAGCGGGCAAGAGGACGAGGAGGGCAACCGCCTTGTGGCCAACACCGAGAGCAACGGCCGCTTCCACACCGACTGGCTCAATATGATTTATCCGCGCCTGAAAGTGGCCAAGGACTTGCTGAGTGAGGACGGGGTGATATTTATAAGTATTGATGATAATGAGGTAGATAATACTCGGAAAATATGTGATGAAATATTTGGCCAAAGAAACCGACTTGACAGAGGTGAAATGATTTGGGTTAATCGCGGCTCATCTAAAGGCTTTAATAAAATCGTCAAAAACCACGAGTATATATTGGCTTATGGTAAAAAGGCAGAATTTGTTAAGAGTTGCTTCGGTTCCAATAGAAGTGATGAATTAGAAGATTTAGAACACTATTGTTATAATAAACCAAGTCCTAAAAATCCTTATTCCGATATCCTTTTCAAAAAAGGTTGTAGAATAGAAGGTATTAAAGATATTGAGTTTGTTGATCATGTTGGCGATGAAGTTCAATTAAAGATTATAAGTGGAAACATGGTTTTTAAAGACGGTATATTACAAGAAGATGTTGTGTTGCGCGGAACTTGGCCTTATAAAAATCAAATCGAACACTATTTTATACATCTTGGGACCGATGTCCCAACCATAGATGTCAAAGGACAAAAGTGGGTGGAAATCTTTTTTAATAGAAACGGGTTGCCTCGATACAGAAAAGAACGAAACACCCAAGTAATTAGTTCAGTAATTGACGAGAGTAATATACCCAATTATGGCTCTGATGATATTGCTGGTCTATTTGGGAAAAAGGAAATATTCAGTTTTCCTAAGCCTCACCAATTACTAATTCATCTTTTAAGCTATTTTGCAGATAAAGAAGCATTAGTTATGGATTTCTTTTCTGGTTCAGCCTCAATGGCTCATGCTATATTTAAGATGAACTCAGAGTATGGAGGCAACCGCAAGTTCATTATGGTGCAATTGCCCGAGGCAACGGACGAAAAGAGCGAAGCCTACAAAGCTGGCTACAAAAACATCTGCGAAATCGGCAAGGAACGCATCCGCCGTGCGGGCAAGAAAATCGTCGAAGAACAGAATGCCAAGCAAGCCGATTTGTTCAGCGATGAGAAGAAACACTTGGACATCGGTTTCCGCGTGCTGAAGCTCGACAGCTCCAACATGCAGGATGTGTATTACTCGCCCGAGCAGTTCAACGAGAACCTGCTCTTCGAGGACAACATCAAGCACGACCGCACCGACGAGGACCTGCTTTTCCAAGCCATGATAGAGCTTGGCATCGAGCTTTCGGCCAAGATAGAGCAACGCGAAATCGCGGGCAAGACCGTCTGGAGCGTCGCCGACAACTACCTCATGGCCTGCTTCGACAAGGACGTGAACGAGACCGCCATCACCGAAATCGCCCGCCAGCATCCCTACTACTTCGTCCTCCGCGACAGCAGCCTCGCCACGGACAATGTGGCGGACAATTTCGAGCAGATTTGGGAAGAGTATTCGAAAGAGACGGTTAGGAGAATCATTTAGTCCAAACTAAAACAATAGATTATGTGTTACACAGTAATAATGCCAATTATAACTGCAATAATTGCAGCTTTATCAGTTTTAATAGGAGCCTGTATCCCACATTGGTTTTCATATAAAGAGAAACAAACAGATTATGAGAATGACAGGATCTCTAAGATAGATGAAATTCGGAGAAAGGAATACAACATCTATATTGAAGCCCTTCAAACAATGATCAATGATGGCAATAGAGACAATTATTTGCTTTTACAAGCAAGCACTAATCGTCTTTTATTGTATGCTGGGCCCAAGCTTTCTAGTTTAATTAACCAATTTAACAACGAGATTAATACTAGGACAATCCAAAAGGAACCATTCACATTGGAAGAACATACAAAGTATCAGACAGATATTATTAATGCTATGCGAGAAGATTTAGGCATTTCTACGGAGAAGTTGGAGAAAGTTTCGCTGGTTAGGGCTGGATTCTAAAATACTTTAATTGGTCTAATGATTTTGGCAGTTATGACAAACAATGAAAAAGGAATATTCTTGAAACTGTTCAATCGTGGTGGGTATGTATTAGATTTTAACACTGCTGATTTTGACAATTTCACGATGGCAAGTGTTGGAGTTGAACTATGTACCAAATACGGGTTGTCTAAAGGAAAGTCATTAAATGCTTTTGTCAATGAGGCTTCAAACGACAAATCTAATAAATTGTTACTTGATCTGTTAGAATATTATGAGACACAATACCCAAACTTCGAAAAAGAAAGAGACGGAATTAATGATACTTTTTCGTATGGGATTTCCAACGATGTTTATGCTAAGTATTATGTCCAATGTAAGGGGATTGCTCAACGGATTAATTCCAGTCAGTTTTCTTCTTTCGCAGCAAAATCGGTAAAAGAAGCATTTTCGAGCGAGTATATTAACAAGCAGATAAGTATCATGCTTGATAATCAAGAGACCAATCCAACGGAATCTATAGGGAAAGCCAAAGAACTTATTGAAAGTTGTTGTGAGACAATATTAGAGAAAAGTGGGATAACACCTGATAAAGATTGGAAACTTAATCAGCTTGTTGATGAGACCATGAAACTACTGGAAATAACACCTAAACATATTCCTGACACAGCAAAAGAAGCTGGTGCTATAAAAGGAATTCTTGGTAGTCTAAAAGGGATAGCAACACAGATTGCTATAATACGTAATGCCTATGGAAGTGGTCATGGAAAAAGTGCATCTTACAAAGGTTTGCAAGAACGCCATGCAAAACTGGCAATCGGCAGCAGTATAACATTGGTGAACTTTTTGTGGGATTCATTTGAAAGAAAGAACAGCGTAAATAACTAAAATATAATAGATATGAAACCAAGATATACATTAGCAGTTTTAATGTTTTTTGTTTGCCTGTGTGTTTTCGGGCAACAGCCTAAAGCTGTCTCCATACAAGTACAGCCTCAAAAAATATCTACCCAAGTTTCCACCAATCAGCAAGAATCCATCAAGCAGTTACAAGCCGAGAACGAAGTTCTTAAAACGCAACTTGAAAAGATGGAAAAAGAAGTTGAGCTGTATCGTGAGGATGTTAGGACAAAAGTAGCAGACTTTAACGATGATTTATCTCAGTGGTTAACCATTATGGGATTAATGATGGCTGTTGTTGGTATTGCTATTCCTTTATTTATTACTAATCGGAACGATAAACTTTTAAAAAAGAGTTATGAGAAAATGGTTGAGGAGTTAAAAACTCAAATTGAATCTGTAGATAAGGATGCAAAATCAGCAAAAGAGTCTTTGGCTGTG
>JAEEGJ010015991.1_pt1 | contig 17350 bp, 15 predicted proteins | sample 8958761 | NCBI WGS metagenome assembly JAEEGJ01 (sample SAMN16246546, study PRJNA631951) | gut metagenome | biome: gut microbiome; feature: rumen; material: RS-attached | host: Bos | place: Iran: Karaj | collected 2018-10 | reverse complement strand
ATCAAAACATGGAAACGATGAAACTACGAGCCATGATTGGCGAGCACATCCTCAGCCAATTCCGCTCACGCTATCTTGACCTCCATTGTACTACGCCCCGTGAACGCTACGAGATGTTGCTGCAACGTTGTCCTGGTATCATGGAGTTACTTGACTTACAAGACATCGCCTCGTTCTTGAACGTTCATCCAAATACTGTCAGCAAAATACGGCGTGACATAACGTTTGGCGACAGATAACAGTCTATGACAGACAGAAACTCTCAACCTAAGTTGAGACATTAGCCCTTGGCATTTCTTTTTCAGATTTAGTCAAGGGCCTATTTTTATGCCTTTCTGTAACTTTGTGGCTCGGAATGACTCTCGGAGAGGGTTACAGCATGACGTGAATGACCCGAACGGGATATTTCCGCGAAAACGTAGTATATAATAAAACAATAAAACGAAAGATTATGAAGCAAACCATCATCACCATCCTATTCGCCATCGTGGCAATGGCGGGGCAGGCGCAGACAAAAACTGCAATCATCAAGGGTTATTCGCCTATGTTGAAGAATGGAACAGAGGCAGTATGTACAATCGATATGGTACGCGTTGCAACAGACACGGTACATGCAGGAAACTTCATCTTGAATGTACCCGTAGAAAAACTCACAGAGTGTAAGTTTTATCTCGAAGGAGAAGGATGCCCTAATTTCATCAAGACCATTTTCATTGCCCCCAATGCAGTCATCAACATGACTGGTGAGGATTGTATGTACCCAATGTGGAAAGTGGAGAGTACGCTCCCCGAACAGGTCACGGCCAACCGCATCATGGAACATACCCGCGATGCAATAATCAACCTTTTGCGAATGGGCACAAATAGTGACTATATGGAATATGTTAAAAAGACCTTAGAAATCATACCTTCTTTGCCCGTGGATGCGGCCTCGCTCGCAGAATTAAGAGATGCAAGCCGCTCTGCCAACAACATCAAGGACTTCGCTTACATGGAACTACTGAAAGAAGTTGAAGCATCCGTTGCCGCTCGTGCGCCAAAGGGATTCGAGAATGAATTGGAATACATTCATAGACTTGTCTATCCACTTCGCATTGTTCAACCAGGCGAAGAGGCAGTCGATGCCGACTTCTTCGACATGCAGGGCAACACACATCACCTTGCAGAGTTGCGTGGTCGTTATATATTGCTCGACTTCTGGAGTCTCGGTTGTGGCCCTTGTCGCATGGCCGAGCATGAAATGAGGTGGGTACGTGATGTATTACAAGAACAGTTGGAAATCGTCGGCATCAACCGTGACAAGTTGTCGGCATGGCAGGAAAGCGACTGGAGTAAGAAAATTGTCTGGAAGAACTGGAACGACGGGAAGATGGCTAAGGGAGGCATTGAGAGTCTATATTGTGATAGTCCAGCCATTCCCTATTACGTTCTGTTGTCACCCGATTACCATGTCGTATGGAAGTCCGTCGGCTATACCCCTGGGATGTTCCTCGGAATGGCCGATGCCATCAATGGCACCAAGCAGGACAATAGCGCCAATCTCCAGTTAGTCATCAAAAAAGTTGAGACTAATCCCCAAGGTACCTCAGTCAGTTTCCGCTTTTATGGACAAGATAAAGACCGCTTCCTTATTGCCAGCAGTAGCTATCTGACAGCCAATGCCAAAAAGTATAAGGTAATAGTTGCCGACGGCATTACACTCGACGCAGAAACCAGTCCTCAACAGAAGGCGTCCGACTCGTCAGAAGGCATTATGAGCGTTCTGCATTTCACAGACTTCACACTTACATTCGAGCCATTCGATGTCATGCCTTCCACATTCGACTTTAAGGAAGGCGATGATGAGGGGGCTTGTGTCATCCATAACATATCATTAGAATAACCAACATGTACAAGCAAACCATCATCACCATCCTGTTTGCCCTTGTCGCAGTGGCGGGGCACGTTCTCGCCATCATTAATAAAAACCTTCCGTTTATGTTATACAAAAGAATGTAAGACACGATGAATCATCTGAAAATGGAATTAAGGCAATGGGCATTGTCTGATGCGAAAGAACTGACGAACCTGTGTAATGCTGTTGACAGACATTACCTTTCAGACCGTCTGCCTAATCCTTATACAGAAAAGGATGCGGAAGAATGGTTAAAATTGGTCTCTGAGAATAAAGTAACTACTGGTATCTACCGAGCTATTGTATGTGATGAAAAACTCATCGGCAGCATATCTGTTGAAAAAGAAGATGATGATGCAGAAATCGGTTATATGATTCTCAATGACTATTCAAACAAAGGGATAGGTACAGAAGCTGTTAAACAGATATGCCCCATTGCATTCAAGCTCTTGTCGCTTGAACAAATAACAGCTAATGTCTTTCAACCAAACATCGCTTCAATACAAGTATTACAGAAGAATGGTTTTAAGTATAAGGGTACTATGTCAAATGCCGTCATTAAGAATGGTATTGTATATGACTTACTTATATACGGATTGACAAAAGATGATAACGAAAACCTTACACGATTTACGAAGATAAAATAAAACGAAATGAATATGAACAAGCAAACTATTATGACCATATTCTCGCTTATCCATCATTGCCAGAACGGGGCATGTATCATGACGGAATCGGGTCATGCACATGAACAGAATCGATCATACACATGAATGGGAACGGTCATGTATCATGAACGAGTCGAATCATGTAGCATGAATGGATTGAATCATGTATCATGAATGGATTGAATCATGTATCATGAACGAAGCAAATCATGTATCATGAATGAAACGCGTCATGTAGCACCCCCTGAACGGGTGATGCAGACGATGAGATAACAAACCCTATTTATTAACAATCTAAATCTAAAAAGTTATGATTAGTTTATTGAAAATGAAGGGCGTGAACCTTCAGACCAAGGAGACTATCTACTATCCCAAGTGGACACGCATCGCCACCGTGACGGAAACCCAGCTGGCGAAGCGCATGGCTCGCGGTAGCACTTTCTCGGTGGGTGAAATCAATGGTGTCTTCGCCGATTTCCCACAGAGCATCATCGACGAGCTGCTGAACGGCAACGCGGTTTCTATCGACGGCCTCGGCACGTTCAAGCTGAAGGTGCAGGGCAAGAGCCAGCCCGAGAAGAAACTGGTGACCAGCGCCGGCGCCAAGATTACCGTGGTGTTCGAACCTGCAGCCGAGCTGACCTCACGTATGAACGACGAGAAGGAATTCCGCTTCGTCGAGACTCCAACCGCTGAGGGTCAGCAGGATGCCGAAGGCGAAGAAGGTGGTGAAGGCGGTGACAATGGCGGCGGCTCCAACGACAATGGCGGCGACAGCGGTGGCAATGGCACGCTCATCGACGATGAGGACGGCGATTGAGCAAATTGAAAATTGAAAGTTGAAAATTGAAAATTAGGCTCTCGCCCAGCGCGTGGGCTGGAATCTTCCAAATCTTCTAAATCAGCCGCGGGGCGGATTAGTCGGAAAACGAAAAAATATCAATCGACTAGTCCGCTGAAGCGGCCGATTGGGAAGATTTGGGAGATTTTCTTGTCTTATCCCCTTTCTGTTTGGTGGAGTGAAAAGAAATGTGTAGCTTTGCAGCCGAAATGGTTAAAAATAGACGATTATGAAGAAGATTGCATTGGTATTTGCTTGGTTGCTGACCGGTGGCGTGGCTTTGGCGCAGGGTCATTGGGTCGGTACGTGGGGTACGGCCCCACAATTGGTTGAAAACAACAATAATCCTCCTTCGCCGGGGCTGGGCAACAATTCGTTGCGGCAGATTGTGCAGGTGTCGATTGGAGGTGAGCGTGTGCGACTGAAACTGACGAATGAGTTCAGTGCGGGCAGCACGCAGATCAAGGCTGTGGAGCTGGCTGTGGCCAAGACGGCGGGAAGCAGCAGCGAGATTGACGAGAGTACTACGGTGAGCCTGACGTTCGACGGACAGGCCGGTGTGACGATGCCTGCGAAGGGCAAGGCGGTGTCGGATCCGGTGGACTTCAAGATCGGGCCGCGCGAGAATGTGGCCATCACGATCCATTACGGTTCGGCGTCATCGACGAGTGTGAGCGGACATCCTGGCTCGCGCACGACGTCGTATCTGAAGTCGGGCAACACGACGAATTTCAGCGGTGCGACGAAGACCGACCATTGGTATAATATCCTGGCGTTCGAGGTCGAGGCTCCCGAGGAGGCTGGTGCTGTGGCCATTCTGGGCAACTCCATCACCGACGGCCGTGGCTCGACCACCAATCAGCAGAACCGCTGGGCCGATGTGCTCTCGCGCCGTCTGCTGGACAACGAGCCGACCAGTCAGGTGGGCGTGCTCAATATGGGCATCGGCGGCAACTGCGTGTTGGGCGGAGGCTTGGGCCCCACTGCGTCGAGTCGCTACCAGCGTGACCTGCTGGGGCAGGAGGGTGTGAAATGGATCATCCTGTTCGAGGCGGTGAACGACTTGGGCGGTGCCGGAAACGGTGTGCAGACCGCCAAGCGCATCATCGATGTCTATAAGCAGATCATCCGTGAGGCGCACGAGAAGGGCATCTATGTGTTCGGCGGCACCATCACCCCGTTCAAGGGAAACAGCTACTATTCGGCCGACCACGAGAAGGGTCGCTCGACCATCAACCAGTGGATCCGCACCACGAAGATGCTCGACGGTGTGATCGACTTCGACGAGGCCGTGCGCAATCCGCTTGACCCCGAGGCCATGCAGTCGAAGTTTCTCTTCGAAAACGACTGGCTGCACCTCAATGCGCAAGGCTATGAAACGATGGGCGGATGCGTCGACTTGAGTCTGTTTACCAAGACCGACCCCGTGTCCGATGCTGAAGATGAGGAGGAACCTTACGATAACAATGCCCTGTGGATAGAGGCCGAAGACCTGCCCACCGAGGGGTCTGGAACGGCATTCCAACTGGACGAGGACGCGACGGCATCGAAGGGAAAGTATCTGCAGACCGTGGTGCAGACAATCAATACGCCTACCGACAGTGTCTATATCGTTGCAGCCCACTTCACTGTATCGACAGCCGACACATATTATATATATGGACGTGTGATGTGTCCTTCATGGGATGATGACAGCTACTTTGTGAGTGTCGATGGAGCACTGAACAGCAATTTTGTCAATGGTCTGCAAACTGCATCGTGGGATTGGAAGGAATTCTATCACGGCAACCTGAAGGCTGGCGAGCACACGCTCTATATCGGAAGTCGTGAGGACGGGGCTTGTCTCGACAAACTCTGCATCACGACCAATCCTGAAGCACCATCGGGCATGGGCGGAACTGCTGTCCCGACTTCCATCACTTTGCAGGACGCTCAGGAATCACCCATTGTATCGACGGAGATCTTCACCCTCAGTGGCGTGCGACTGACTGCTCAGCCGACTGAAGGTGTGTACATCGAAGTGCGACGTGCGGAAGATGGTAGCGTGCTTTCCCGTAAGGTGGTGGTGAAGCCCTGAACGATCAATCTAAAGTCAGGCCGCGGCGATAGCTTCCGAAAGAGCAGCACAAATAAGTGTTGCTCTTTCTTTTTCAATAGAAATGGATGTCCTCAATGACCTGTGCACCGACGTGCTCGTTGAGCTTGCGAGCCAGAGCGCGGTGCTCCATCATGAGAGTCTGCTTGATGGCAGGAGAGGTGAGCTGGACGTGCAGGGTCTGATTCTTGATGAAGATGTTGGCAGTGTGGCGCTCAACGATGGGACCCATGACTTCGGGCCATGCCTCGATGAGACGGTATTGGTTGTAGGGGGTCTCAATGCCGTTGATGCGCATGAATTGCTGGATGACTGCGTCGATGCGTTCGGTGTTGCACTTTCTCATGAGTAGGAGAGTTTAGGGTTTCGGGGTGATGTTGCCGGCCTCGACCTGGAAGATTCGGTAGTCGCCCTGGGTGCGCTGGAGGATTTTGTCGAGGTGCTGGCGGTTGGTGTCGGTGATGAAGATTTGTCCGAAGGCATCGCTGGCGACGAGGTTGACGATTTGTTCGACGCGCTGGGCATCGAGCTTGTCGAAGATGTCGTCGAGCAGGAGCAGGGGAGTGGTCTTGCTGCCTGTCCGCTTGAGAAAATCGAACTGGGCGAGTTTGAGGGAGATGATGTAGGTTTTGTTCTGTCCCTGTGAGCCTTCGCGCTTGATGGGGTAGCCACCGAGAGTCATTTCGAGCTCGTCTTTGTGGATGCCGTGCAGGGAGTAGCCCATGATGCGGTCTTTCTGGCGGTCGCGCTGGATGGTGTCGAGGAGATTGCCGCGGTCGCCGTGGCTGATGTATTGGAGAGAGACGGGTTCGTCGCCGCCGGAGATGAGGCTGTAGAAGTGCTGGAAGACGGGGATGAATTCTTCGATGAAGGCTTTGCGTTTCTGGTAGATGCGCTCGCCGTTTTCTGCCATCATCTCTTCGAAGAGAGTCATGATGTCGTCGCTCGGTTCCTCGTCAGCCTTGAGCAGGGCATTGCGCTGCTGGAGGGCTTTGTTGTAGGTGGTGAGGGCGGTCATGTATTCGGCATCGTATTGTGAGATGACGATGTCCATGAGCCTGCGCCGCTCGTCGCTGCCTCCGCTGATGAGGGCAGAGTCGTTGGGAGATGCGATGATGATGGGGAGGAGGCCGATGTGCTCGGTCAGACGTTTGTATTCTTTCTTGTTGCGCTTGACGTGCTTCTTCTGATGGAGCTTCATGCCGATGGAGATTTCCTCTTCGGTGCCGTTGAGGTCGTAGATGCCTTGCAGCATCATCATGTCCTGTCCGTGGCGGATGTTCATGGAGTCGATGGAGTTGGCCATGCTCTTGGTGAGCGAGAGGAAGAGGATGGCGTCGAGGACGTTGGTTTTGCCTTCGCCGTTGTGTCCGACGAAGCAGTTGATCTTGGGCGAGAATTCGAGCTCGGCGGTGGCGATGTTGCGGTAGTTTAATATGGTAAGCTTTTTCAGAATCATGCTGCAAAGATAAAGAAAAGTTAGGAATTGGGGATTGGGATTGACCACCTTTTTCATAAAAAAATGCAGTTGATGGAAAAAAACTCCTGTCTCCTCACTTCTAATTCCTAACTTTTCTTTATCTTTGCACCACAAAACTCATCCGAGGAGGTTTTGCGGTAGTGGCTCAGTTGGTAGAGCATTGGCTTCCCAAGCCGAGGGTCGCGGGTTCGAGTCCCGTCTACCGCTCTAATTTGGAACTAAAAACTAAAAGTTAAAATCTAAAAGTGATGATTACCCCCATCCGGACGGCAAAGTGACTTATACTTTTAACTTTTAGTTTTTAGTTTTTAATATAGGAGGGAACTATGCTGTTAATGACTTTGATTATTGTCGCTGTGCTGTTCGTCGGCTTTGTGCTGATGAGCACGGAGCAGATGCATCACATCAACCGCGCGACGGTGGCGATGGTTTGTGGTGTGATTGCATGGGTGATTTACTTGCTCAATGGCGAGAGCTTCGTCCTGCTGATGCACGGCGACGAGTACAAGGAGTTCCTGGATGGCGGAACATCGACGGCTGACAGCCTGAAGTATTTCGTGGCGGAGAATGTCATCACGAAGTACATCGCCGAGGCTTGTTCTGTGATTCTGTTCCTGATTGCCACGAACACGATTGTGGAGGTGCTCCACAACAACGGCGTGTTCGACTCGCTCATCGACTGGCTTCGGATGCGCAACAGCCGCGTGTTCCTCTGGGTGGTTTCCCTGCTGACCTTCACCATCTCCGCCAATGTGGACAATCTGACGACGGTGGTGCTGATGATGAGCATCATCTCGCAGGTGGTGCGCAACCATCATCAGCGCGTCATTTATGCATGCACCATCATGGTGGCCGCCTGTCTGGGCGGATGCTTCACGGCGATTGGCGACATCACTTCGGTGATGCTCTGGGTGCGTGGCGCCATCACTCCTTCGGCTTATGCGGCGGGTCTTTTCTTGCCGGCATTCGCCAGCCTGTGTGTGTTCAATGTCCTGATCGGCATGAAACTGCGCGGTCGGGTGGAAATCTATTCGGCGCTGTCCCGATACGACGGCGACGACTCCTATCTGGCGGCGTGGCAGAAAGTGCTGCTGCTGATTGTGGGCATTGCGGGCCTGTGGTTCATCCCTTCGTTCCACTACATCACCAAGCTCCCTCCCTTCCTGGGTTCCCTGTCTGTCCTGGCACTGATTTGGGCAGTGGAAGGCTTGTGCAATCTGGAGCGTGACGGCAACGTGATCATGGTGCAGCGTCATTATTTCCGCAACACGGAGTTCATCGGCATGCGCATCATCCTCTACTTCATCGGCATCTCGCTCGGTGTGGGCGCTTTTGCTGAGTGCGGTGCGCTCGACTACGTGGGCAACTGGTTGGAAGAGAATATCGACAATGTGTATATATATGGTGTGGCAGTGGGTGCCTTGTCATCCGTCATGGACAATGTGCCGCTGATGATGGCGGGCATGAACCTGTTCCAAGTGGACACTGTGGCAGACTCCGCCTCCGAATTCGTGCAGAACGGCATCTATTGGCAGTTGCTCTCGTTCTGCTGTGCCTGCGGCGGCAGTTTGCTCTTCGTGGGCTCGTTGGCAGGACAGGCCGTGCTGGAAGTGGAGAACATCCGCTTCAAGTGGTACATCCGTCATTATCTCTGGCGTGCGTTGGTGGCATGGCTCGTAGGTCTTGGCGTGTTCTGGTTGACACATTAATATATATATATAAGAAAAACGCTAAAAACTAAACGCTAAACTATATATGGGTAAAATCAATTGCATAGGCATCTTGACGTCGGGAGGTGATTCTCCTGGCATGAATGCCGCTATCCGTGCCGTGACACGTTCCGCTATCTGCAAAGGATTCCGTGTGAAGGGCATCTATCGTGGATATGAGGGACTGATGAATGGAGAAATCGAGGAACTCACCACCGAGAGTGTCAGCAACATCATCGCTCGTGGTGGCACCATCCTGAAGAGTGCTCGCAGCAAGGCCTTCATGACGCCCGAGGGACGCAAGCAGGCATACGAGACGATGCAGAAGGAGGGTATAGATGCTTTGGTCGTGATTGGCGGCAATGGCTCATTGACCGGAGCGCGTACTTTTGCACAGGAATATGATGTGCCTTGCATCGGCTTGCCTGGTACGATTGATAATGACCTCTATGGCACAGATCTCACGATCGGTTACGACACGACGCTGAACACCATCGTGGAGTGTGTGGACAAGATTCGCGACACCGCCAACTCGCACGAGCGCATCTTCTTTGTGGAGGTGATGGGTCGTGATGCAGGTTATCTGGCGCAGAACAGTGCCATTGCCAGCGGTGCCGAGGCTGCCATCATCCCAGAGGACAACACGGATGCCGACCAGCTGGAGCATTTCATCGGACGAGGTATCCGCAAGAGCAAGAACTCCAGCATCGTGATTGTGAGCGAAAGCCCGAAGTGCGGTGCGATGTTCTATTCCGACCGTGTGAAGAAGGAATACCCACAGTATGATGTGCGTGTATCCATCTTGGGACACTTGCAGCGTGGAGGTTCACCTTCAGCCCGTGACCGCATTCTTGCCAGCCGATTGGGTGCCGGTGTGATCGACGCCATCCTCGACGGTCAACGCAATGTGATGATTGGCATCCGCAACGACCAAGTGGTGTATGTGCCTTTCTCTGACGCCATCCGCTCAGACAAGGGATTGAACAAGGGACTGATCAGGGTGCTGGACGAACTGTCCATCTAACCTTTTACCTCTAACTTCCCACCTCTAACATGAACAACCTGCTGACGATATTAGGACCGACTGCTTGTGGCAAGACCACTTTTGCTGCACAGTTGGCTTATGATATGGATGGGGAGATTATCAGTGCGGACAGCCGTCAGGTTTATCGCGGCATGGACATCGGCACGGGGAAGGACTTGGCAGATTATCATGTGAAGGACAAGGATATTCCTTACCATCTGATAGACATCGCCGAGGCAGGAACGAGATATAATGTGTATGAGTGGCAGAAAGGTTTTCTGGACGCTTATACAACTATTACGGAGAGAGGAAAAACGCCCATCCTTTGTGGAGGAACGGGCATGTATATCGAGAGTGTCATCAAAGGATATGAGTTCGACGGGAGAAAGTTCCCGCCCTTCAACTCCCTTATCATTGGACTGGACATCAGTCGTAATCTCCGTCGCGAGAAGATCAGTCGGCGCCTGCGTGCCCGTTTGGAAGAAGGCATGATTGACGAGGTGAAGGGGCTCATTGATAGGGGAGTGTCCACAGAGCGGCTCATCAGGTATGGACTCGAATATAAGTACGTCACGCTCTATCTGTTGGGTGACCTTCAGTATGACGAGATGGTGTCTCTGCTGGAGATAGCCATTCATCAGTTTGCCAAACGGCAGATGACCTGGTTTCGTGGCATGGAGGAACGTCGTGGCATTCAGATTCATTGGCTCAGTGTGGAGATGCCGATGGAGGAACGTATTGAACAAGTGAAAGAATTATGGAAGCAACAAATCGCATAGGTGTAATCTACAATCCGCATTCAGGCTTTGACAAGTCGAAGAAGCGTTGGGAGCAGATCCGTAAGTATCTGGAGAGGAGGGGAGTGCAGTATGACTTCTTGCAGTCGGAGACTCCTGAATCCGTGGAGCGGTTGGCGAAGATGATGTGTGAGAACGGCTACAGCACCATCGTTGTGGTGGGTGGCGATGGATCTCTCAATCGCGCGGTCAATGCCATCATGCAGTACCGTGAGTCTTTGCCCGAGGATTTTGCCCTTGCCAATATCCCCAACGGCATCGCGAATGATTTCGCTCGTTTCTGGGGCGTATCGGTGGATGATTACAAGGTGATGATTGACAGCATTATTGCACGTAATGTCAGAAAGATAGATGTGGGTCGTTGCACCTATCAGGACGATAATATCCCTCAACGACGCTATTTCTTGAACTGCATCAATATGGGTCTTGGTGCACGACTCATCAAGACCACCAATGATGCCACCCATATCATTGGCTCACGGAAACTCTCCATCATCCCAGCGCTGATTAGTCGCATCTTCGAGCGCAAGCAATATGGTTTCTCCTTTAAGATTGAGACGGAAGATGTGGTGGAGCAATTCATGTCCGTGTGCATCGGCAATTGTCATGGTTATGGGCAGACGCCTAACTCTGTTCCTTACAACGGACTATTGGATCTCTCGCTCATCACCCGTCCGAAATGGTGGCAATTGTTCGAAGGCTTTTGGCTGTTGGGTAAGGGACGCTTCCTCAACTATAAGAATGTGCATCCGTATCGTGCACGTCAAGTGATTGTCAACGAAATCGACAAGGCGTTGGTGTCTCTGGATGGTGTTGTATTGCAGTCCAAGCATCCTACGCCCATGAAGATAGGCATAGAAAAGGAGGCACTGAACTTTATCGTTCCAATAGTGTCGCCAGAATAAACTATCCAATCTTATTGATTTTTTCCAGACTTTCGCCGTCGATGATCTTGATTTTCTTTCCATCGATGGCGATAATCTTTTCTTGTGCGAATGCCGACAGCGTTCGGATGGCATTCGATGTGGTCATGTTTGACATGTTGGCAAGGTCTTCACGAGAGAGGTAGATGGAGAGAGTTGCTCCGTCTTCTTCCAGTCCATAGTTGTCGCGAAGGAAGATGAGAGACTCAGCCAAACGTCCACGGATATGTTTTTGGGTGAGGTTGACGGTGCGCTGATCAGAATTACCTACTTCCACAGCTAACTGTCGAACGAAGAAGAGCGCCAAATGATTATTTTCCATCATCCATTTCTCTATCATCTCGATGGGGATGAGGCAGACGGTGCTGGTTTCGAAAGCTGCAGCTGAAGTCACGTAGTTCTGATTGGCGAAGTAGGCACGGTAACCGAAATACTCAACAGGCTTGATAACACGCACAATTTGGGTTCTTCCTCCAATGCCATCCTTATAAATCTTCACCTTTCCGCTAATGAGGCAATGAAACATCTGAGGCACTTCACCTTCTTGGTAAAGTGTTTCATTTTTTTTGAAATGTTGTATGGACATGTGATCTTTCAACTCCTGCTGTTCTTTGGGTGAAAGCATCTGCATGATATCCTGAAGACTGTCCACAGCATTGGTCATGACAGCTACATCTTTCTTCTTCATTACCTTAAAAACAATTTTGTAATGCAAAGTTACACACAAGTTATAAATTAAACAAAACTTTCTTTGATTTTTCTGCTTTTTAGCATGTTTTTCGCGTTTTTTTTGTTTTTGTGCAACTTTTTTTTGAAAAAAAACGAAGAAAGGTTGTGTACACCAAAAAAAGTCCCTAAATTTGAAAAGTCAAAACTAACGCTAAAAATTCTAAAAGCAATAATACCTTAAAAAACAAACTATGAGTTATTTGCATTTTGATAAAGCCCAAATGACCAATCTGCAAGAATCTCTGCCTAAAGAGATATTGCGGACAAATAGGTCTGGTGCGTATTCTTGCTCCACCATTGTGGACTGCAATACGCGTAAGTATCATGGTTTGTTGGTAGTTCCTGTCAAAGAACTGGGTGGCGAGAATCATGTCTTGCTTTCATCACTCGACGAGACCGTCATCCAGCATGGTGCGCAGTTCAATCTTGGACTGCACAAGTATTCGGGCAATGTGTTCAGTCCTAACGGACATAAATACATCCGTTCGTGTGAATGGGAAAAACTGCCGACGACCATCTATCGTGTAGGTGGTGTGATTCTGAAGAAAGAAAAGGTCTTTCAGCATTTTGAGAACCGTATCCTGATTCGTTACACATTGCTTGATGCTCATTCTGCTACGACTCTTCGTTTGCGTCCCTTCCTCGCTTTCCGCAGTGTGGAGGAATGTACGCATGAGAATGCAGGAGCCAACAGAAAGTATGATGTGATTGACAACGGCATTAAGACCTGTATGTACCCAGGCTATCCTGAACTGATGATGCAACTCAACAAGAAGAACGAGTTTGTGTTCGAACCTGCTTGGTATCGTGGCATCGAGTACCAGAAGGAACAGGAACTGGGTTATGAATACAAGGAGGATTTGTACGTGCCGGGCTACTTCGAATTCGACATCAAGAAGGGTGAGAGCGTGGTGTTTGCCGCAGGATTGAAAGAGTTGAAGACCAATCAGATGAAGAAGATCTTCGACCATGAGTATGACGTGCATGTGCCACGTACTAACTTCCAGTCATGTTTGGTCAATGCAGCTCACCAATTCCACTATGAACGGGATGGCGAAACCTACATCATTGCTGGTTATCCTTGGTTCAAATGTCGTGCTCGTGACATGTTCGTTTCTCTGCCTGGTCTTACTTTGGCGATTGATGAAGTGGAGTACTTTGAGAAAGCCATGAAGACGGCCATCAAGGCGTTGACCGATTTCATGGAGAAAGGAAAATCTGACATCATGATGTATGAGTTGGACAAGCCAGATGTCCTTTTGTGGGCAGTGTGGTGTATCCAGCAATATGCTCGCCTTGTTGGTGCTGAGGCTGCCAATGAGAAGTATGGGAAGCTGGTCAATCAAATTGTTGATTTTATCCGTCAGGACAAGCACCCCAATCTTTTGCTCCACGACAACGGATTGCTCTATACCAATGGCCGCGAACATGCTGTAACATGGATGAACTCTGAGATAAATGGCTCACCTGTTGTGCCACGTTCTGGTTATGTGGTGGAAATCAATGCTTTGTGGTATGATGCCTTGATGTTCAATGCAGAGATGCTGATGGCTAAAGGACGTCATATGGAGGCTGGAGTATATACTCAATTGGCAGAAAAGGCTGGTCAGTCATTCAAGGAGACCTTCTTGAATGAGCATGGCTATTTGTTGGATTATGTCGATGAGGACTACATCTCATGGGAGGTTCGTCCTAATATGTTGATCGCCTCATCTTTGGAGTACAGTCCACTTACTACTCCTGAGCGCAAGAAGATATTTGATATTTGTACCAAAGAGTTGCTCACTCCTAAGGGCATGCGTTCTCTCTCTCCAAAGTCTGGTGCTTACAACCCGATTTATTGGGGTGGTCAGGTTCAGCGTGATGCCGCTTATCACCAGGGAACAGTTTGGCCTTGGCTGTCGGGCTTCTATCTCGAAACCTGCCTCAAGATTTATAAGCGTAGTGGTCTTTCTTGGGTTGACCGTTGCTTCTTGGGCTTCGAGGAAGAAATGAACTATCATGGAATCGGCACTTTGCCAGAACTCTTCGATGGTAACCCGCCGTTCAGCGGTCGTGGCGCCCTCTCATTTGCTATGAATGTGGCTGCTGTATTGCGTGTGAATAAGGTTCTTTCTAAATTCTATAACTATTAACGGAGGACAGAGGTATGAAAGTTTTAATGTTTGGTTGGGAGTTCCCTCCTAAGATTTATGGTGGATTGGCAGTCGCTTCCTATGGCATCACCAAGGGAATGGTTGAAGGTCAACCCGATGCACAAATCACTTTTTGCCTTCCTAAGCCTTGTGGCGAAGAAGAGAAGTTCCTTCGTATCATCGGTATGAATCAGGTGCCTATTGTATATCGTGGACACGACTACAACTATGTGAAGAGTCGCATCCCTGATTACATGACTCCTGAGGAATACTACAACTTCCGTGACCATATCTATGCCGACTTCTCCTATATGAATGTCAACGATATGGGATGCATGGAATTTGCTGGTGGTTATCCTGGCAATCTGCACGACGAAATCAACAACTTCTCCATCATTGCTGGAGTGGTGGCACGTGCCGAGCAATTCGATATTATTCACGCTCACGACTGGCTCACTTATCCTGCAGGTGTTCATGCCAAGATGGTGAGTGGCAAACCTTTGTGCATCCACGTGCATGCTACAGATTTCGACCGTTCACGTGGTAAGGTGAATCCTACGGTTTATTCTATCGAGAAGAATGGAATGGATCATGCTGACTGCATCATGTGTGTGTCAGAACTGACTCGTCAGACGGTCATTCGTGAATATCACCAAGACCCACGTAAGTGCTTTGCAATGCACAATGCAGTCTATCCATTGCCACAGGAGTATCTGGATATTCCACGTGTGGACAACGGTAAGGAGAAGGTCGTTACGTTCTTGGGACGTATCACCATGCAGAAAGGTCCAGAGTACTTTATGGAGGCTGCCGATTTGGTGTGCAAGCGCTCTAAGAATATCCGCTTCTGCTTTGCCGGCTCTGGCGATAAGTATTGGGAGATGGTTGACTTGGCTGCAGCCAAAGGCATTGCCGACCGTGTCCATTTCCCTGGTTTCCAACGAGGCAAGCAGGTGTATGAGTGCTACAAGGCAAGTGATGTGTTTGTCATGCCATCCGTATCAGAGCCATTTGGCATCGCACCTCTTGAGGCGATGCAATGTGGTACGCCATCTATCATCTCCAAGCAGTCTGGTTGTGGCGAGATTCTCGACAAGGTCATCAAGGTGGACTATTGGGACATCAACGCTATGGCAGATGCCATCTATTCTCTCTGCACCAACGAGGGTCTGCACACCTATCTGCGTGATGAAGGTCTCAAGGAAGTGGCAGAGATCACTTGGGTGAAAGTGGGACACCGCATCCGCAAACTCTACGATGAGTGCATTTATCACGGAGGATTTTTACATTAAACTAACAAATAAGATCATAGAATCATGAAAAAGATTTGTCTATATTTTGAGATACACCAGATTGTCCATCTCAAACGCTACCGTTTCTTTGACATCGGTCGCGACCATTACTATTATGATGACTACGAGAATGAGCGTTCCATCAACGATATAGCAGAACGTAGTTATGTGCCGGCTCTTCAGACACTCATCCAGATGTGTAAGGATTACCCAGAGTTTAGGGTTGCCTTCTCTTTGTCTGGCTGTGGACTGGAGCAGCTTGAGTTCCATGCACCTCAAGTGGTTGACCTTTTGCAGGAAATCAATTCCACAGGTCAGGTGGAGTTCCTCTGTGAACCTTATAGTCACGGACTAGCTTCTCTTGCCAACGAAGAGAGTTTTGCTGCTGAAGTGAAACGCATGAGTGACCGTATCAAGGAACTCTTCGGCAAGCGTCCAAAAGTGTTCCGCAATTCCTCTCTCATCTACAATGACGAGATTGGTGCACAGGTTGCATCGATGGGCTTCAAGGGCATCTTGACAGAAGGTGCCAAGCAAGTGCTGGGTTGGAAGTCTCCACATTATATTTATCATTGTGCGACTGACCCACGCCTCAAGCTTCTCTTGCGTGACATCAATCTCTCTGAGGATATCACAGAACGTTTCACCTCCAATCCTATCATGGCAGACCAGTGGCTTGACTGGATTGCTTCCACACCAGAAGGGGAGAACTTCATCAACATCTTTGGTGAGTTGGTGACCTTTGGTATTTTCCATCCTCTTCAGAGTGGCATCCTCGATTTCCTCAAGGCTATTCCTGCCTTGGCACGAGATCGTGGTATTGGCTTCGCCCTTCCTTCTGACCTCTGCGAGGAGAAGAGCGTAGGTGCGATTGAAGTGCCTTACAACATCTCTTGGGTGGACGAAGAACGTGATACTTCCTGCTGGCTCGGTAACGTGATGCAGCGCGAAGCCTTCAACAAGCTCTATAGCGTGGCAGATCGCGTACGTGTCTGTGGCGACCGTCGTATCCAGATGGACTGGGATTCTCTCCAGGCATCCAACAACTTCCGTTTCATGACTACCAAGCCTGGTTACCAGTATCGTGGCATCTATGACAGTCCATACGATGCATTCACCAACTATATGAACATCCTTGGTGACTTCATTTCTCGTGTCAACAACCTTTACGGAGGTGCCGACAACGAAGAGATTGATGGTCTCATCACCATGATCAAGAACCAGGGTGACGAATTGGCTGCCAAGGACAAGGAAATCGAGCGTTTGCGCAAGAAACTGGAGAAGTACAATCCTACGGAACTGGAAGAGAAGAAGCCGGAACCTAAGGCTGCACCAGCCAAGAAAGCCCCTGCTGCCAAAAAGGCTGTTGCTCCCAAGAAAGAACCAGTCAAGAAGGCGGCTCCTAAGGCAAAAGCCGTGAAGAAGGAGGAGAAGGCTCCTGCTAAGGCTGCAGCTCCAAAGAAAGCCACTCCGAAGAAGAAGTAACTCTTGATAACAATACGAAGCGTCCAGGACGAGAAATAGGATTCCGTCTTGGACGCTTTATTTATGTTCACAAAAAAATGTGTCAGAAACCTCACGGCCTCTGACACACGAATGCTATGAAAAAACGAATGTCTAAATGATGAGCGGAAAACGAGACTCGAACTCGCGACCCCAACCTTGGCAAGGTTGTGCTCTACCAACTGAGCTATTTCCGCACACGTGATTTCTATTTTCGCAAACAGGAATCACAAATAATCCCTTAATTTATTATGAACCAT
>JAEEGJ010015987.1_pt1 | contig 17352 bp, 12 predicted proteins | sample 8958761 | NCBI WGS metagenome assembly JAEEGJ01 (sample SAMN16246546, study PRJNA631951) | gut metagenome | biome: gut microbiome; feature: rumen; material: RS-attached | host: Bos | place: Iran: Karaj | collected 2018-10 | reverse complement strand
TGACGAAAGTGCCGAACGCATTGTAAAGCAGCTCCTTTACCTGGATTCCCTGAATCACGATGATATTTATTTCTTCATCAACAGCCCGGGTGGCGTGATTTCTAGTGGCCTTGCGATTTACGACTGCATGAATGCAATCCAGAGCGATGTCGTGACGGTTTGCTGTGGACAGGCGGCCTCGATGGGCGCCGTGCTCCTCACTGCCGGTGCAAAGGGCAAGCGCGCTGCATGGCCGAACGCCCGCATCATGATCCACCAGCCGCTCATTCACGGCGAGATTGTGGCGCCTGCAAGCGATATCCAGATCCAGGCCGAAGAAATGCTCCGCATCCGTGGTATCACGGGCAAGATCCTTGCCGAAACTTCTGGCCACACGATTGAACAGATTGACCGCGATACCGAACGCGACAACTTCATGTCTGCCGAAGAGGCCAAGGCTTACGGTCTCGTGGATAAAGTCGAGAGTATTATCTAATGGGTTTATTTTCTGCAATTAAGAGCGGCCTTGCAAAGACCCGCGACGCCTTGCTTGGCGAATTGAAGGGTATTGTCGGCGCTGGAAAAATTACGGACGAGACGCTCGAAGAACTTGAAGAGCATCTCATCAAGGCTGATGTCGGCGTCGAAGCGGCATTCCTTTTGACGGATGCGCTTCGCGAAAACGCTTTGGGCAAGTCGCTTACGACAGAGCAGGTGCTCGACATCATGCGTAACGAAGCGGAACGCTTGCTCAAGGATCCTCCTCCGTTTGAACTCAAGGGCAAGCCGCATGTGGTGCTTGTGATTGGCGTGAACGGTGCCGGCAAGACGACGACGATCGGTAAGCTTGCTGCCCGTCTCAAGAACGAAGGCAAGAAGGTCATGATTGCTGCTTGCGATACGTTCCGTGCTGCTGCCATTGACCAGCTTGAAACATGGGCCGAGCGCTCGGGTGCTGAATTCGTGAAGCACCAGGAAGGCTCTGACCCGGCTGCTGTTGCGTTTGACGCTTGCAATGCTGCGGTCGCCCGCGGTTGCGATGTTGTCTTGATCGATACCGCTGGCCGTCTGCACAATAAAGATTACTTGATGGAAGAACTCAAGAAGATTGTCCGCGTCATCAAGAAGGTAAGCCCGGACATGCCGCATGACATGTGGCTCGTGATTGACGGCAACACCGGACAGAACACCATCAACCAGACGAAGATCTTTAACCAGAGCTTCCCCTTGACCGGTCTTGTGGTGACAAAGCTCGATGGAACCGCGCGTGGTGGCTCCGTGCTCTCGATTGCAAGTTCTCTGCAAATTCCGATCCGCTGGGTCGGCATGGGCGAACGCATCGACCAGCTCGTGGAATTTAACAAGCGCGATTACGTTGACGGCCTTTTCGAAAATGCTCTGGAAAACAGGGAGTAGTCTTGAAGCGGTTCGCATTTTTCTGTGCAGTGGCGTTTGCGTTTTGCGCGTGTTCGGATTCTCCTCCGAAGGCCGATGACCGCCTTGTTGCTGCATTTGTAGAAATGCGGGTCGCTGAGCAAATTTACGGGGGCGATTCTCCAACGGGTCGCCTTGCCCGCTTGGATGTCCTGAAAAAGTATGGCTATACTCGCGAGGAATTTCTTAAGGCGACAGATAAAGTTCTCGATGATGATAAGCTTTGGCTGCCGTTTCAGGCTGCCGTTTCGGATAGGATAGATTCTTTGCTTGGAATCCCTAAAATTGTGCCTGTACAAAAGAAGGGGAAGAAATGATGAGAGCGTGTTTGTGGATTGTTCTGGTGCTAAGCCTTGCGCTTTCGGCTTTTGCGGCTCCTCCGGCGAAGCCCAAGCTTGTACACTGGATGAACTACACCGAAGCGCTGGAGAAGGCTAAAGGTTCGAACAAGCTTATTTTTGTGGACCTTTATGCAGACTGGTGTGTTCCATGCCGTATCATGGATGCAAACACTTATTCGGATCCGACGGTGGCGTCGCTTTTGAATACAAGATTTTTCCCGGTGAAACTCGACGTGGATTCGCAGGATACGATTGTCTGTGACGGAAAGCGCAAGACTGTCCAGCGTTGCTATTTTGACGTCTGGAACTTGAGCGTACTCCCTGCATTTGTCCTTATTGCCCCGAAAGGGCTTTCTATTTTGACGATAAAGGATTCGTTTACCGCCGAAGAAATGAAGTATTTGCTTTACCAGATTCTCGAAAAAGAGAAGGAATGGATTTCGAAATGAGTGAAAATGTCCTCTTTTATGCTCAGATTGCATTCTGGGTTCTTTTGTTCCTGATTGTTCATTGCTATTTGCTTTTTCCGATGACGCTCCCATTTGTGAGTGAAATTTTCAAGCGCAAGAAAAAAATGGTGGACGGCACTCCCGAACTCCCGACCGTGTCTATCCTGATTTCTGCGTATAACGAAGAAGCGGTGATCGAACGCAAGATCCACAACATTCTCGAAATTGACTACCCCAAGGAAAAGCTTGAAGTTTTGATCGGCGATGATGGCTCTGCGGACAAGACCGCTGAAATTGTCGCCCGCTATGCCGACCAGGGAATTACCTTGGTCAAGGCTCCGAAAAATGCTGGCAAGGCCGCCATGCTGAACCGCTTGCAGAAAATTGCAAAGAACGATATTTTGTTGTTCTGCGATGCAAATACGATGTTCTTCCCGAATGTGGTGCGTAAGCTTGTGGACCCGTTCAAGGACAAGAAGATTGGTTGCGCTTGCGGTCACTTGATTCTTTCGGACAAGAGCGGAAGTGTGCTTGGCAAGGGCGAAAGCTCTTACTGGGATCTGGAAAGTGAAATCAAGAAGTTCGAAGGTGTGCTCGATCGCTTGATAGGTGGCAACGGTGCGCTTTATGCCATTCGCCGTGAACTTTATACGGAACTCCCGGTCAAGAAGAGCGTCATGGACGACTTCTTTGTGACAACGAAGATTTTGCAGAAGGGTTATTTCTGTACGTTTGTGGATAGCGCCATTGGTACGGAGCAGACTTCGAAGGAATCGAGCGGTGAATACAGGCGCAAGGTGCGCATTGGCCGTGCGAACTTCAACTATTTGTTCTCTTACTTGCCGCTTTTGAATCCGTTCCGCCCGCTGTTGGCTTACCTGTTCTTCTCGCACAAGATTGTGCGCTGGTTCTCGCCACATATCATTATTCTTTTGTACGTAACGAATGCGCTTCTTTTGACGAAGGGCTTGTTCTATCAGGTGACTTTTGGATGCATGACGCTTGCGTTCATAGTCGCAGTGACAAAGCTTTTGCCAAGTGCCTATTACTTCTTGCTCATGAACCTCGCGATGCTCAAGGGATTCTTCCTCGCGTTTAAGCGCGAACGCAGTGGCGGCTGGGCCCGCGAAGCCCGCAGCGACGAGTAGTATTAGACGAAAGGAATTCGTCATCCTGAGCGAAGTGTAACGGAGTCGAAGGATCTAGTCAAGTCTTGAGAATTTATATATTGGCGTATAGACGTATGAAAAAGTTTTTGACAGCTATTATATTCGCGCTTGCGTTTGTCGCCGTTCCAGCGAATGCCTTCACGATGGATGCGCAGGGCGGTATCTGCAATCGCGTGAGCCACATGGGGCACTTCAACATGAGCTTCTATGGCCATCTGTGGTATCCGATTGACCAGATGGTTTTTGCAGGCGTTGGCATTGGCTATCAGGAACTCGACAATGTTGGCTATATGCCGTTGTCTGGAAGCCTCTGGGTGCGCCTCCCGATTGGGCGTACCATATTGCCTGTCGCTACAGGCGATTTCGGCTACATGTTCGGCAAGGATGATCAGATGTTCTGGCGAGCTGGCGGCGGACTCGACATCAAAAATGGCGACCGCACATCGATTATCGTTTCGACCGGTTATCAATTTTTGAACCACTCCGGCGAAGGCTACTGGTACTTGCAAGTCGGCATTCTCATCGAGATGTAAATTTGTTTTAAATAAAAATTGCTTTTTTCCAATAATTATGCCGCATTTGCGGCATCTCCTTTTTTTCGTCACCCTGAGCAACGCGTAGAAACGGGTGCTCATTGTCGTCATCCAGAGCGCGTTAGCGCGAAGGATCCAGTTATTTTTTACGCTGTCATGCCCGCCAGTCATCCTCGAAGCGTAGCGTAGGGGATCCATTATATTTATTCCTTACATTTGTGCGGGCATCGCCTTTCTCGTCATCCTGAACCCGCTTCTTTGTCACCCTGAGCAACGCGAAGGGTCCAGTCAAATCTAGTTATCGCATATAACACTTTTATATATAAATTTATATTGGAAAGTTTTAAGCATAGGAGAATCTCTTATGGAAAATAAAATGAACAAGTTTGGATTGGAAAGACAGCTCGCTGTTTTGGCGGTCGCCTTTGCATGCGTAAGCATGTGGGGGTGTGGAGATTTACTTCGTGAAGATGGCGAAAAGGAATTTACAGGACATTATATTAAGGGTAATGCGAATGTTGTTGGGTTTATAGATGATTCTCTTGTGATAGTCTATGATTTTCAGTATTGGAATCAAGATCTTGCTGATGGAACACAAATAACGGGGACGGGGAAGCAGAGACTTCGTGTTTTTAATTACAGGGTTCAGGAAGATGGTCCGCGATGGGCTGATACCTTGGACAATATGACCGAGGTGTATGACTATGTAAAGGGGCAACTCTCGGATTCCGTGATTTGGGGTGGAAACGGTAGAACTTCCTTCTCGTTTTGGAAATTGGGAGAGGTGCCTATTGTTAGGGGTGTACGTGTAAATAAAGAAGGCTGTGATGTGGATTATGGAGTCAGGTTGTTAAGACCGTGGCTTAATGAAACCATTATTGCTTTAGGAGAAAATTCTTTAAAAGATAGCGGGAGTGCTTGTCAATATGCGGTTTTAGATACTGTGGCGAATACACTGACTTACAAACGATTAGACGCAAATCTAAAATGGATCGAAAAATGTGATGATGTGAGAGTGTGGGGAAAGGATGTGTATTGTCTTCTTCGGAAAAAAGAAAATTTAAGTGTTTTATTGTCTGTTAATAATATGATTGTTGATTCATTGGAAACAGATGATAAAGAAAAATATGCTGTATATCCGGCTTTATTTGCTGGAAATATGCTTTATTTGGGTGAAAATATTTGTTCTTTAGAAAAAATGAAAATGAAAAAATATCCCAATGTTCAAACGTATTTAGACGAAATAAAGTTTATTAATTCGGATAACAACATTGTTTCTTATTAATGCTATGAAAAATGTTTTCTTTTTAATTTTGGCTTTCTCTGTCGCTTGTTTTGCGGTCTCCAAGCCTATGGAATCGGCAACAAGCTATAACGTTATTTTGATTCATGGAGCGTATGGCTCTGATCAAGGTTTTTTAGACGGACTTGTTGATTCCGCGAAACTTGGGGAGGCTTACTATGCATCAAAGCCGTTAGACAATGGAGCTCAGATAGGCCGATATGACGAGGCTGAAGACGCAAAAACCCATCGTTTGTTGTATTGGTTAGGTCCCAAAATTTTTGAAGAGAGCTATCCAACTGATCAAAGAACGTCACGTATTTACCAGTATCGTTCTTTTTCCAATCCTGCAAATAGTTCCGATAATAATGCCGTTGAACTTGGCGACAGAACGTGGCATTTACCAGGTACGCCCTTTAACAAAAGAAGGGCTATGATTGAGGAAGCTCAGGAGGTGAAAGCTCTTAGTGTGTTGAATGATGAGGGTGAACGTGTATTTGGACAAGCTGCTCTTGAAATAAATCGCAAAAATCCCGATCTCTACCGTCAACTTGCGTCTCGTTACATTTTGATTGGCCATAGCATGGGTGGAGTCGTCTCCCGCGAATGGATTCAAAATAGCAACTATTACTACGGAGATGTAGATAAAGTTATCACGCTTGATTCGCCGCATGAAGGTATTGCCGCATTGTCATGCCCGCCAGTCATCCTCGAAGCGTAGCGTAGGGGATCCATTATGTTTATTCCTTACATTTGTGCGGGCATCGCCTTTTATCTTTGCTTTTATATGTGCTGTCTTCTACTTGAATAATGCATCTTGAATTTATAAGAAATTTTATGTAAATTTACATTGGAAAATTTTAAACATAGGAAAATCTCTTATGGAAAATAAAATGAACAAGTTCGGATTGAAAAGACTGCTCGTCGTTTTGGCGGTTGCCTTTGCATGCGTTTGCATGTGGGGGTGTTCGGATACTACTTTCGAATGGGAAGAAAAACGAAGCGGAGCTAAGGTGATGGGTTTTGTTAATGATTCGTTGGTGATGGTTGAAGATTACCGCTGTTGGCATGAATATACAGATCGTTGGAATGGGGAGTATCTTGAAGATGATGGTTGTGAAAATGCAAGGCTGTGTGTTTATAATTACCGGGTGCAGGAAGATGGTCCAAGATGGTGTGATTCGATTTCTGGAAGCTGGACTCTTGGTTTGTGGGATGGTCAATTCTCTGATTCTGTAATTTGGGGACATCTAAATGTACAGCGAGAAAATTCAATTTCTTTATGGAAAATAGGGGAAAAACCTCATAAAATATCGTTTAATCGAAATTTGGAAGGGTGTTCTGTTGTGTTTAGAGGAAATTCTGTAAAGGAATGGGTTGACGGAACATTTATTGTGCGTAATGAAAAGTCGTTAAATGCAGGAGGAGACAGCTGCCAGTATGCGGTGCTGGATACTGTTGCGAAAAAAGTTGTATATAAACGTCTTGGAGAGAATTTGCAATGGATTAAAGAATGTAACGATGTAAGAGCATGGGATAATGATGTGTATTGCTTTATGCCAGGAAAGTCTGCCTTTGAAGCAGTTTTCTTGCGAAATGGCCACGATACTATAGATGTTCCAGTGAAATTTACTGTTGGTGATTTTTGGGGAAATGTCCTGCGGCCTAATGCTAATTTGTGTAGTCTTGTTGATGGTGATGTTGTTTGTTCGGGTATTGTTTGGCGGGGTGGTTTAACATTTATCAAAGATGAAAAAATTGTAGTTGATTTGAATTAAATAATTATTAGGATAAATATGAAAAAACTGCTGATGTTAGTGATGACTTTTGTCATCGTGGTTTGGGCTATTCCTAAACCAATGGAATCTATCGAAAATTACAATGTTTTGATGGTTCATGGGGCATACGGTTCTGATAAAGGAATTCAAAATTGCTCTGATTCTTTACCTGTAGAAGCGGCTTTAGCAACAGGTTATTTATCCACCTCAAAAGATGCTGCAAATATTGGGTATTATAATGATCGCGGTAGATTGGCTAATTGGCTAGATTCTCTGATATTTGAGGATTACGTGTATGATGCGAATGGCAATCCTTACATAGACGAAGAACATTTGAATTCATCGCCTTATATTTACTCTTGGAGAGCCTTTGTAAATCCTGCAAATAGTTCGGTAAACAATGCTGTAGAATTGGGAAAAAGATCTTGGCATATGACGGGGTTTGAACATCGCCGAGCTATGATGGAAGAAGCTCAAGAAGTGAAAGCTTTTTGCTGTCGTGCTGCACTTGCGATGCTCTGATTTTCGCCGAAGTGCGCTGCATTTAATTTTTCCCCGTCATCCTTTGCTCTGTCATGCCCGTCAGTCATCCTCGAAGCGGAGCGTAGGGAATCCATTATATTTATTCCTTACATTTGTGCGGGCATCACCTTTCTCGTCATCCTGAACCCGCTTCTTTGTCACCCTGAGCAACGCGAAGGGTCCAGTCAAATCTAGTTATCGCATATAACACTTTTATATGTAAATTTACATTGGAAAATTTTAAACATAGGAGAGCCTCTTATGGAAAATAAAATGAACAAGTTTGGATTTGAAAAAATGCTCGCTGTTTTGGCGGTTGTGTTCGCATGTGGGGGCATGTGGGGATGCGACTTTGAAGATGGAACTCATAAAGAATGGTCTGGCCGAGATTTGAAGAAAATTGTTGGTTTCCTTGATGATTCGTTGGTGATTGTGGGCGATGTTCGGCGTTGGCATGAAGTCGGCGATAAAGATGGGGATGTTGTAGGTATGGGCGCATGGGGACGTCAGGCTTTGTATTTGTATAACTATCGAGTTCAAGAAAAAGGACCAAGATGGGTAGATTCTCTTGATAATGGCTACTATGATAATTTTGGATATTTTAAAGGTCAGTTGACAGACTCTGTGATTTGGGGAAATGATGGTCTTGTGTGGTCTTTTTGGAAAGTACACGATAAACCGTATAAGGTTACTATAAATGAAGTGTATGATGACTGTTCTGAAGCGTTTACAATTACATCTGTAAAACAGTGGCTGGATAATCGCTTTATTGCTTTGGGTGAATCGTCCTTAAAAAATATAGATGGTTGCCAATATGCTGTTTTGGATACATTGGAGAAGAAACTTATATACAAACGGCTTGATGGAGATTTGGAATGGATTAAGGAATGTAATGACGTTATTTTTAGGGAAAAACGTTTGAATTGTTTGACTGTAAAGGATGATTCTAAATATGCTTATTTAATTGTAAATGAAAAAATTCAAGATTCGCTCCCTTTAGGCCATGTGTACGTTATGGGAAATTATACAAAGAATGTTCACAGGAGTGTTGCGTTTATGAATAGAATCCTTGAAGTAGGAAGTGATTTATGGTTCATAAATGAAAAAAATGAATTGGTAAATATCGGAGTTCATGTTATGCAAGACGGCTCGCATCCAGCAAATCCAGGAATTTCTTTTAAAGATGAAAAACTAGGAGATATAAAATATTAGGGTTTTCTAATGAAACAAATTGTAATTTTATTTTGTTTGTGCGTGAGTGTTTGTTGGGCGATTCCTAAACCTATGGAATCCATTACAAATTATAATGTGATGATGGTGCATGGAGCGTATGGTTCTGATAAGGGTATTGAAAATTGTTCTGATTCTTACGCTGTAGAAGCGGCCTTAGCTACGGGTTATTTGTCCACTTCAGAAAATGCTGCAAAGATTCAAAACAGCGATTATTACTATGGTGATGTAGATAAAGTTATTACGCTTGATTCCCCTCATGAAGGTATTGCCGCATTGTCATGCCTGCCAGTCATCCTCGAAGCGTAGCGTAGGGGATCTATTATGTTTATCTCTTACATTTGTGCGGGCATCGCCTTTTATCCCTGATTTTGTACATGCCGTCGATCCTTTGAATGACTACTTATTGATTTTATATGAAATTTAATGTAAATTTACATTGGAAAATTTTAAACATAGGAGAAAATCTTATGGAAAATAAAATGAACAAGTTTGGGGCTGAAAAAATGCTCGCTGTTATGGCGCTCGTACTCGCTTGCGTATGCATGTGGGGGTGTGGAGATTTACTTCGTGAAGATGGCGAAAAGGAATTTACGGGGCATTATGTTAAGGGAAATGCGAATGTTGTTGGGTTTATCGATGACTCTCTTGTGATTGTCTATGATTTTCAGTATTGGAATCAGGATCTTGCCGATGGAACACAAATAACGGGAACGGGAAAGCAGAGACTTCGTGTTTTTAATTACAGGGTTCAAGAGGATGGTCCGCGATGGGCTGATACCTTGGACAATATGACTGAGGTTTATGATTATGTAAAGGGGCAACTTTCGGATTCCGTGATTTGGGGCGGAAACGGTAGGAATTCATTTTCGTTTTGGAAATTGGGTGAAGTGCCTGTTGTTAAGGGTGTGAGTGTGGGTAAGGATGGCTGCGATGTGGATTATGGCGTTAGAGCGTTAAGACCATGGCTAAATGAAACCATTATTGCGTTAGGGGAAGAAACACTAAATGCTGGTGGAAGTGGTTGCCAATATGCGGTTTTGGATACGGTGTTGAATACGCTGACTTACAAACGATTAGATGCAGATTTAAAGTGGATTGAAAAATGTGATGATGTGAAAACTTTGAAAGACAAAATTTATTGTTTACGAACAATTGTTCATACGGATCAAATTGGACATTTGATAGTAGACAATAAAGATCAAGGTATGTTGAAAATAAATGCGGCCATAGGTCCTTTTTGGGGTAATATGCTTGAACTTGGAAATAATTTATGTGTGCTTTCTGACGAAGAAGGGCTGAATTGTTTGCAGATTCGTTGGCTTGGTGGTATAGAAATGAATAATGCGAAATTCGTTGATGAAAAAGGCGTGAATGTTTATTTAAAGGATTGATTTTAGATTGAAGGAAATGACAGAAAATAAATGTTTATCAATAGATGATTTTTTTGGAATGTTTTGTTGTATGAAAAAGATATTTTTGATTGTAGTATTTTTTGTTTTTAGTTCTTTTGCTATCCCCAAGCCGATGGAATCGGCGACTGACTATAACGTTCTTTTGATTCATGGAGCCTATGGTTCCGACCAAGGTTTTTTAAGCGGACTAGTTGATTCTGCCAAAATTGATGAAGCGTATTACGCTACAAAACCCCTGGATAATGGTGCACAAATCGGACGTTATGATGAAACAGAAAAGACGAACCCGCATCGTTTATTGTATTGGCTAGGTCCAAAAATTTTTGAAGAAGATTATCCGACAAATCAACGAATATCACGTATTTATCAGTATCGTTCATTTTCCAATCCGGCAAACAGTTCCGATAGCAACGCCGTTGAACTGGGCGACAGAACGTGGCATTTACTGGGTACGCCTTTCAGCAAAAGAAGGGCTATGATTGAGGAAGCTCAAGAGGTAAAAGCGAAGTATACATATTTTGATAATTCACAAAATAAGGAAATTACACTAAATGGTCAAGTCGCCCTTGACTCTATCCGTAAAAATCCTGACCTTTATCGCCAACTAGCGTCTCGTTACATCTTGATTGGCCACAGCATGGGTGGAGTCGTCTCCCGCGAATGGATTCAGAACAGCAATTTCTATCATGGTGAAGTTGACAAGGTGATTACGCTCGATTCTCCTCATGAAGGTACGGGTGCGTTGAACATGCAATTGGGTTTGGCCAATATTGAATGGTCAATAGGTGAATTAGCAACAACATCTCTTGCATCGGTGGGGCTGTTGTATGCAGCTCTCTATGGCCCAGTTTCCCAAACGGTTGCCATTTCAAGTGTTTTATGGAGCATGTTGGGCGGTTTTGTCAATGTTGTTGCCCCTGCTGTTATATTGGGCAATTTGCAGAATTATAAAGAAACAGATCCTCTTGTTGAATATGTTGACCCTAGGAAAAAGGGGAAAGGACACATTGATTATTTGAAAGGTATTGAAGCACATGATTCGCTTCCGATGTTCAGATTATTGGGCGGTGATAGCAGTATTACATTTACGGATCCTTATAGTGATGTTACGGATATAATTGGGATGTTTTTTGTGCCAGAAATGTTTGTTATGGGCTTTTCAAATCTTTTTAGCCAATTGTTTGCTGACGAAAATGAGGGTTTTCTAAACAGTTTTGCTATGGCCTCAAAGGCGGGAACGCTTGGAATCCTTTCACATGTCTCGGCAAGGGATCAGGGGACAAATCTTGTTTCTAAAAGTTCTGGATGGGCTACAGGGACTAAGAGCTTAAATAATCCTATGGTTGATGTAAAACGGTTTAGGTTTAATGCTGCTCCAGAATCTGATGATACCGGCTGGAGGCTTTTCGCAACAACAACTGAAATAGTTGTGTTGTCATGTGTAGCCATAGATGTCGCCTTGTCCTGGTTTCCGGCTGCGGCAAAAGCGGCTAATGTTGCGGCAACGTTTGGATCTAGCGTCATACTTTTTAATATGGCTACTTCTCTATTGGGAGAAAATCTTATAAAAGAGGTTTCAGATTCTCATAATTTACCAATATGGGCAAGTACGTTGGATGAATTGTATGTAGGGAATAATTCCTTCACTCCAATTAAATCAGGCTCATCTTCATATACCCCCTACCTCATGGAAGATTTCCTTTACGAACGTCCTTTCGTGAACTTGGCGTTGAGCGACCTGCATACGCTGGACTCCTTGCAGAAAAATTCAGATGAAAGCGATGATTTTAGAAGTCTAGTTACTTTCTTGAAGAATGCTTCTTCTGCAAAAAAGGCGTCAGTTCGTGATTCCGTTTTGAACGCAGCGTCGTCTTTGAAAACGTATAGGCAACAAATAGAGGAAATGTTAAGCGATAGCTGCATGAATATCAATTCATGCCTTGATTCCCGCCTGAGTTCATTTGTTTCTGCTAGGGTTGCGTCCCTGAACCGCAACTGTTACTATATCGGTTCGCGTGATTCCGTGAACTGTGCCACGGGTTTGTTTGCAAAACGGGACAGCCTGAATTCGACGCTATGGATGCAGGGGGTTTCTGCGTTGACTCCGCTTAAGTTCCATTCTGAATCCGATTGGTCCAAGGTGGGCGTGAAGGTGGATCGTTGGGAAAAGGTGGACGGCTTGCATCCGGACGGCTCTGAAAACAAGAAAGGAGTTCCCATCCGTCATGTGGAGCGTTACGAGGTTCCCGCGATAGTTATTGAAAACTTTATCGAAAAATATTCCTTTGTCGTTGACGACCTGATGCCGCACAGGTTGCGCCAGATCCGCATGAACTTCAATTTCCAGGAAGAAATTGCATGGGAGTGCGATATATCCAAACCGGATACTAGTTCAACAGCGTGTACGGTTTATAAACGCTCCGGCGGCGGAAATTGGATAAACCCAATTGTGATTGTAGATTCTGTGGAAACAGATAGTGGAAAAATTGAGCGTAAAATTACGATAGACAAAGTTCCCCACCCAGTCAAGAAAAACGGCCAGTTTGATTTTGTCGCAACCGACTTCTATCCGAATCTTCTTGCTATTCAAAAAGACAACCAGAATACAGTCACGATTTCGACGGTGAACAAGATCGGTCTTTCGAATACGCAGCGGTTCTATTATTTGTTCAAGGCTACGGACAATATGCTTCAGCCTTCGTGGCCCAAGCGTGATGTTGTCGTGAACAAGATCAAGGGTTTCAAGGCGTATGCGAGTGCGATCGGCTGTCAGGGTTTCACGGTCGCCGGGGCCGATGATATCATTCTTCCGCAGTTTGTTTTAGGCAGTGCCTCTCCTTATACGCGGCAGGGAATGGACATGTCCATAGACTGGAAAATAGACATGTCGCGTATCGGGCAAGTCAACGTCGATTCTACAGGAAAGGCGTATGACAAGTCGAGTGCCTATTTTGCTTCGAAACAGAAAAACAGCGACCCGCAGGAAGGCGGTTACCTCTGGAAATTCTTTGCCGATATAAACAATATCGCTTCGCCTGACGACAAAGACTCTTCGAATACATACGAAGTCCCGTTCAGAGTCGATAGGACAGCTCCTGTTTTCACTTTGAGGGCTGAAAATGATTTTGTCAATCCGAGCAACGATCCGTTTGTGGCCCGCTTTACGTGGGGCGATTCTGCGAGTACGCCCGACATCCGTGCGATGCGGCTAACTTTGGAACAAATGGATTTGAATTCAGCAGGCCATCCGTTTACGCAGGTGGCGGAATTCCCCGCGATGTCCGATGTCGCCTCGCCTGATTTTGCGATACAGTGGAACGATACGACTCGTAGAATGATTGAGAAAAAAGGCGACGGATTTTACCGCATCAAGGCCTACGCCGTAGATTACGCGGTCCCTGACAGTGTCGTATTTAACAAGATGGACTCCCTCGTTACCGCCATCATGATGCATCCGAACCGTGTCAAGCCGTCACTTTGGCCGACCGCTGCGGACTCGGTGAACTCTACAACCGTATATGACACATTCTTTGTCGATACGAAGGCTCCCGTGATGAGCGACGAGACTCTGAAAGGATTTTCTACGGGGTCATCGGAATACTCGAAACTTTCCCATCCTGCTCGCAAGTCCGGTTACGCCTATGCTACTGAAGATAGCTTGTTGGAAATTTCTTACAAGGTTACGGAGCCGCTGAACGGTCGTGACAGTGTTCCTGTGACAATTGCTTGGCAGTTCATCCATGCGGAAGATACCACGAAGGCAGACCGTGCCGGTGATTCCTTGTGGATCAAAAACGGCGATGCTGCACACGGTTCGTGGACTGAAATGGCGGGCTTGCGTCTTTCGGACGGCGACTACAAGATTCGGGCTGTTGTTCGCGACCAAGCTAGAAATGAAGCTTTCTATAATCTCTCTAAAAACTTGCGTGTGGATAAAACCGCCCCGAATATCGAAAGCCTCGTAAGTACGCAGCTCGTCTATCCGGATTCCGTCAAGAATTACTCGGCAAAAATTGTCGTGAATGAAAATTCCGACATTGCGTTGAACCGTACGGGCATGCATTGCCATTACCATGTGGGCGGTTGCGGCAAGGAAACGTCGTGGAAGAGAATAACGGATAAGGTTCTGAAAAATGATTCCGTGACGTTTAAGCTGGATTCGCTAGATGGAAAGCGTGGAAAATGTTATCTGGAAGTGGCTTGTATCGATGCTGCCGGCAATGTTTCTGTAAAGACGGATCTGTTCTACATTGGCGAGCGTACCCCGGTGATTTCTTCGCCAAGAGACTCTGTGGATTACAATCAGCTTGTCGCCATATCGGGCATTGCGCCGCCAGTCAAACTTGCGGATTCGTTGAATACCATATACCGACTGCGTTACGCCAGTGTGGATTCTCGCAATTCGAATGGCTCGCTTGTTTGGGAAACTTCGAATATCTTCGTTGTGTCCGCCTTACGCGATAGCTCGCACCGCAATATTTCCAAGACTTCGCAAAGTAATGATGCAGTATTGGGCTACCTTGATCGTAAAGTCGGCAAGGATTCGCTCTTAGAAGGAACGTTCATCATAGAACTTGGAGTATGTGCTGGAGAAGACTGCATCAGCGGCCCTGACAGCTTGTGGAAAGTAGATACATCGTATGTGTTTTTGGGTGAAGGGCGTGATGAATTTTTTGGAGATAGCCTCAATTGGCATTTTGTCAAGAATCGTGATACCTTGCATGTAGGAACTGATTCCCTTGAAATATCGCTTTACCGGTCGGGAATGTTTAATAGCAGTTATTTCTTGCGTGTGTATGCCGAGGATGCAAAACATGTCGGCATGTTCGATGAATCCGTTTCGAAAGCATGGCGAAACCCGTACTATGGTGCGCCGAAGGATACCGTGTCGGATAGTTCCGCCGTGTGGTTCTATGAATTGGATGGCAAGTATCATTTGCAATGGAATGGGCTAGGGGCCAATGATTCTTTGGTTGTCTCTTATGATTCTGCCGGCTTTGGCAAGATCTGCGAATCGGTTGATAAAGGCAGTTACGCAAAATGTACAGTCCGGCCAGTCGGTCTTGATTTGGTATCCTTGTCGCCTTTTGTAGGTTCGTATTTTGAGGACTTCCCGGAACTGTCGCCACTTTCGACTGTCAACCATGAAATGCTTGTGACGGGAAAATCTGGCCATATAGTGATGACTGCGACGGAGGCATTCCGGCTGTCGCGAGCTAATGTTTATGCCGATACAACTTTGCCTAAAATGCATGTGTATTTCGGTGAAAATGATAGTGACGGTTTTTATTGGATTGCGGAAGGACGCGTGAGTAGCGATACGCTTAATCCGCTTATGATGGGCTGGACTGTGAATCCACGTGCATACGGTTTGACGTTTGTATGGAATGGCGCCCCGGAAACGGGAATGTATCCTGCTACGGGTAAAATGAAAATTTATGCGGAAGCTACAGAAAATATCTCTTCGAGTCCGCATGTATTCCTGGATTCCGCAGAAGTCGTAATTCAGTTGCCCAATGTAAAGATTGCTCTTCCTCAGAACTTGCCTGATTTTATTTTGTCAAAGAAAGATTCTGCGTTGGTTTGCGAATCCGCGACGACGCCAAAGGATTCATGCGAAAGAACGGTGCTGAAACTTAATGCGATGATTGCAAAATATGGAATCAAGTACAGGGATGCGCATGTTGGCATCTATGTGATGAATGGTTCAACGGACGTTGCGAAATTACAGGATCCTGCTACAGTTATACGTGCAAATGCTAACGATTCCGCTTATCAGGTGCGTTGGAACGGAAAGGGAAAACAGAATATGGCGCAATTTACGGAGGGTGATTATACCCTTCTGGTTATCGCGTCACCTGTGGATGGTTCCAAGGCGGATACGGCGCGGGCTTCTTTCCATGTAAAGTATGCGGAAACGATGAGGGACATTTCTCCGAGGGATCCGAAGAATTTGAAAGACTCTGTTCCCGCAATATTTATTTCGGAAGCGAAACCGGATTCTGCGAATGCCGGAATGTACAGGTACGAGCCTATCGCGGATTATCTGGTCAAGGCGAATGCCAGCGGCTGGATGTTCCCGGATTCATCGCTCGTGAATGGAGTTCCCTTGGTCGGTGAAATTTCAGGAACGCAACAGATTTATAAGTACGAACCGAGGCGCTTTAGTTTGGCGCTTAAGAGACATAGGAAAGAATTGAAGTTGGTTTATGTACAGTATTTTCATGCTGAAGTAGAACAGATAAATGGTTGGTACAATTGGTCCTGTGAAGAAGGATCTTTGAACAAACAGGATGTATTTTCTCATGGAGTCTTGACTTTTTCTGAATCAAAGAGAGATTCCCTGATACCATTTAATTGGTATAAAAAAAGTCATGGATTTGATGGAAGAACTGGTCCAGAGAATAGCCTTATTGATATCGTACTTTTTTCAGAAAAAGGGTATGAGCGATTCCTTGCGGATGAAACTTTGGATTCTGTGAAGACTATGGATGATTTTTCAAAAGCGAAGAGGAGTGTGCATGCTCTTTGGACGTTAACAAATTTTAAGAATGCGTACAATTTGCCTGGAACTGAAACAGATTCGTTGAAGTTTGGTTATGATGGCTCTGGATTTGGTTGTTTAGCGACTTTGAACGGAGATACCTTAAAGAATGTATGCGAATATAGCGTAGATACAATAACATCGGGGTATAATCCAAATAAAAATCTTATGGATGTTGTATTTTATCCTAATGCCAATGGGAGATTTTATAGCGATTATGGCACTCCGAATCCTAATTGTACTAGGGTAGGTTTTCATAGATATCAAAGGGCTTTGTTCGACATAAAATTTTCCATTCCCAAATCCTATTGGGATGCCCCCTTTGGCATGGACAACCTCGTAAACCGCACGGTCCGTTTTGATCATACGAACAAGACAATCTTTGGTGATGGAAAAAATGGTTATTGGAAAGCTTTGCAAGATAATTCAAAAACTAAAATTGATGCTTCGACGGGTTCTTATTACGATGGAAACAAATGGAAATATGACAGAACCTATGGCCTTTTGACTCCGTTTGAAGTCCAGTATTTGCCGATGTATTCGGCTTCGTTATTGGATGGCGGTTTAAATACGTTCCTCTTTGCCGATGAAGATTCGCTGCACATGCAATCTGCTCGGTTTGATATGCAGTTCTTTGCTCCCACAGATGAACATGACTATTTTAAGGTTCTTGCTG
>JAEEGJ010015981.1_pt1 | contig 17357 bp, 11 predicted proteins | sample 8958761 | NCBI WGS metagenome assembly JAEEGJ01 (sample SAMN16246546, study PRJNA631951) | gut metagenome | biome: gut microbiome; feature: rumen; material: RS-attached | host: Bos | place: Iran: Karaj | collected 2018-10 | reverse complement strand
GAGTATATGGGCGACGTGATGAGCGACTTGCAAGGCCGCCGCGCAATGATTATGGGTATGAGCAGCGAGTCGGGTTACGAGAAACTGCAGGCACGCGTTCCGCTGGCCGAGCTGAACAAATACTCAACCGCGTTGAGCTCGCTCACATCGGGCAGCGCAACCTACACAATGAAGTTCGCCGAGTACGCCCAAGTGCCGAGCGACGTTCAGGAGAAACTGCTCAAAGCCTACGAGGCCGAACACAAAGAGGAAGAATAGGTTTACACTTATTTCTTATGAGAAAAGCCCTGCCGGATACGGCGGGGCTTTTTTATGGAATTCTAACCAAAACATCTGTTGGTATTTCAGTTCGATACCTTCGGCAACAAGATTTTGAAAGTGGTGCCAACACCGATTTCCGACGACTGCACCATAATTTTGCCGCGGTGGTAGTTTTTCACAATGCGCTGCACAAGCGACAAACCGAGTCCCCAACCGCGCTCTTTTGTGGTGTAGCCTGGCGCGAAAATGGCCTTGAACTGATTCTTGGCAAGACCCTTGCCGGTATCGGTTATAAGAATTTCGGCAAATTTCAGTGTCTCGTTCAGTTTGATGGTGATGCAGCCCTTCCCTTCCATCGCATCGATGGCATTCTTTATCATATTCTCAATCACCCAGTTGAAGAGTGATGTATTGAGTTTCACCATAACATCGTGCTCTGTGTTGTCTTTCACATCGAGCGTGATATTGTCCGACACGCGAGTACGCATATAACCCACCGCCGTGTTGATGGCTTCCGACAGGTTGCAAGGCTGAAGTGTCGGCAGGGAACCGATTTTTGAGAAGCGGTCGGCAATCATCTGCAGACGGTCAACATCTTTTTGCATTTCAGCCACATACGAAGCATTTGATTCATCTTGTTTGAGAATTTCAATCCACGCCATCAGCGACGAGATGGGCGTTCCCAACTGGTGAGCCGTTTCCTTCGACATTCCAATCCAAACCTTGTTCTGCTCTGCCCTGCGCGATGAACTGAAAGCCAAGTAGGCCACCATCAGGAAGATAGCGATTATCGACATCTGGATGAACGGGAAATGGGCCAACTGCTTCAGGACGGTTGAATCGTCGTAGTAAATGTAGTTTTTGTGGTTCATCGGCAGATTGATGACAATGGGGTCGTGGTTTGCCGCCATTTCGGCAAGCCGCTCGCGGTAATATGCTGTATCATTGTCAATTAAATCCGGAACATTCATTGTTGAGATGACGTTGTTTTCATCATCGGTCAGGATGACCGGTATCGTCGTGTTGTTGCGGATGATTTCGAGACAGAAAGTTATCTCATTCTCGTTGTTGCTGATGATTATCTGGCGCGTGGCTTCAGCCCAAATCTGCATTCGCTTCTGCTCTTCGTCGGCCATACTTCGCGCCAATACATTGGTGTAATAGAGTGATATTCCGCCAATTAGTGTCGCACAGACAAGGATAAATGTCTTCCAGAATATTTTATTTCTATAAGCGTTCATAGCAGATATAACGTTGGGCGGTGCGATATATTGTATCACTCGTCGTCATCATCCCACTCAATCACAAAGCCCGATGCGGGCGGCGGGGTGGTGCTTTTCTCTTCGGTTTTGATGGTGGTGTCCTTCTTGAACAGGCCGAACTCGCGTTTCAGAATCTGCTTCACTTCCTTTTTTTGCTGCTGTAACTCATTTCGCAACTGCTGTTTAAGTTCAACCTTATCGAATTTTACCTTTGTCTTGTCGCCCGTGCGGGTGGCCACAAGGTAGAGCGATGTGTGGTTGCCGCCATCGTCTTCAACAATGCCGTAAGGTGTGGTTTGCTGCAGGCGTTTGGCTTTGCCGCGCATAAAATCGCTCAAAATCAGCGTAATGTGATACTCGTAATCGCCCGTGAACTTTTGCGTTCCCGCAACGGCAACATCGCAGGCGTTGCAGGCCACGTCCATCTTTGGGATTGTGACGGTGCCACCGCTGATGGTCATATCGTTGGTGAGCGTTGAGAAGTGCAAGTCGCGGAACTCGTCGATGCGGGTGAAATCGGCCACGCTGTTGAGCGCTTCGAGCCCGTGCAGACGGCCATTGGCAATCTTCAGCCGCCCATCGAAATCCATATTCCGCACATCGGCTGAATCGCCTGCAAACGGCAGCAGCAGCGTGAAATTCGAACTCAACCGCCCTTCAATGTTCTCGTTGGTGACGGTAGTCTGCCCGAAATTGTCGAAAGTGCTGAACATCTGATTAATATCGATGCTCGTGACCGAACCTTTGCAAGCCAACTCGCGGTGCTTGCCGCTGCGATAGGCCACACGGACATCGGCGCCGCCGTCCAACGCATTGAATTTCAGGCCGTCAACATCAATATTGTCGCCTGCGTAGCGCAGCCGCCCCGAAATGTTGTCGGCACGGAACTTCTTGTAACTGAAGCCTTTGGTGCTTGCCATCAAATCAACCTTGTAGGTAATCTTCGACGGCTCGCCGTCCGATTTGGCAAACAATGGTTTAATCTGCTCATAATCAAACGCATCAGTGGAAACAGAACCGCGAATATCCATTGTGGGGTAAGGCTCGGCCACTGCTTTGAGCAGATTGCTGATGCTGCCGCTGAACGTTACGGGAATGTTGTTCAGGCGACCGCTTGTGCTGCTGATTGTCAGTGCGCTACCGTTGAGCGTGGCCGCGCCATCGACGCCCGTGAGAGTGATGTTCGAGCCGTTGGTGTAACTTGCCTGCTGCAGTTTGAGTTGGCACCGCGGATTGAGCCGCAGAAAGGCCTTCAGGTTGAACGCTTTGTTCGCATCGATGGGGCCGCTGATGGTAAGCGAGCCATCGGCCGAGCCCGTCAGACGGTCGGGACGGCTGCTGAAAATCAAGTGGTTCCACTCTTCGAGCCGAGCGTTGGTGTTCAGTTTCGCATTGATGTGCGGCTGCTTCAGATTATCGATGCGAAGGCTGCCCGTCAGGTGGCTCTGCCCCGATGTGACATTGATTCCGCTGATTGACACAAACGATTTTGGACTGTTGGCGTAGCCGCCGTTGTTGAACGTGCCTTTCAGGCTGACACTGTTGAGTTTAAGGTCGAGTTTGGGGTAACTGATGTCGGCGTTGTCGAGCCCGAAATTTGCCACAATCTTCGGCGACGAGAGATTGCTGAACTTGCCCTTAACTGTGGCATCGAACCCAACCAGGCCCGAACTGCGCACGACGGGCTTCTCTTTAGTGGCTAAAGTAAAGTAACGCAGCGCGTTAGCCACTTCAATCTTGTCGCCGTGCAATGCAAGGTCCACATAGGTGTCGGATGTCAGCAGAACAGTACCTAAAACACTGATGTTGATACCTTTAGATGACAATTGTCCTTTATTGATTCGCAGCGTGTCGTTTTTCATTGCAAGGTCCATTTTGATGCGCGTGGGCGCCAACGGCACAATCTCAATATTGTTGGCCACAATCCACTGCAGCGCCACCGAACCCTTCGTTCCAATCTCAAACTGACCGTTGTTGAGTTTGCCTTCTGCTTCAAAGTCAGGCATATACCATTCGGCGCCGTTGCCTTTGTAAAGGTTGCAGATTTGTATTTTGCAGTCTTTCAGCCCCAAATGTTCAAGATTGATTTGCATATCGGATTTGCCCGACGCCGCTTTTTTCTCTTTGATAATGTGAAAGTTATCGTTACCGCGCTTGTCAATCAGAATGTAAATCCGCCCGTCGGTCACCTTCACCGAGTTCAGTTCCAACTCGTTGTCCAAAAGTTTGCGGATGTTGAACGACAGCGATAACTTCCTGACAGCCAGCAATGTATCGGCCGTGGTGCGACCAAAACCCTTGTGGCTGAAACCTTCGGCAGGCGACTTAACAATCACATTGTCAAGCACTATTGATGCGTACGGAAAAGTATTGATGAGCGAAAAATGGATGCCGTCAACGTTCACGGGCGCGTTCAGTTCGTTGTTGATGGCCTGAATGCTGTAGTTTATCAGCCTGTCTTTCAGCAGAATGGTGCCACCAACAACAGCACCAGCCAAAACCACCAGCACAATCGCTGTCCAAATAAAAATCCGTGTCAGAATCCTGCGCATACTTATCGGTCAATCGGTCAATTGTTTAATCGGTAAATCGTAATTCAAAAATCAAAAAAAATCTGTGTTATCTGTGTCATCTGTGCGATATTATCAATCTAGTTGTTACGACTGTTTCGGAACAAGGTTCGTTTCTCGTCTTCGGTCAGGCCGTTGTAGCCCGACTTGGCAATCTTGTCCAAAATGGCGTCTATCTCTTTCTGTTCGTTGTGTTTACGTGCGTTGTAGTCGTAGTCCGATTCGGCGCGTCGGTAACCGCCATCGGTGCGTTTGTACGAAACCTTCATCTTCGGTTTGCGCTTGAAAATGCTTGATACAGCGTCGATTACGCGGCCAACCCAAGCGGCAATGTCGGTCCCCTTGCGCAGACTTGCAATGTAGAATATTCCGAACAGCGCGCCGCCGATGTGTGCAATGTGGCCGCCAGCGTTGACGCCGTCGAGCATCGCCAAATCTGAAATAAGGCTGAAAACGGCTATCCACTTGATTTTCACCTGCCCCAAAAACAGCAGATAAACAGTGTAGTTTGGCACGTAAACGGCTGTGGCCAAGACAATCGCGTAAACCGCCGCCGAAGCGCCGATGGCCATCGCATAGGTGGCGTCGAAAGCGGGGAAAATATTGAAAGCCAGCGTGTAAAGCAGCGCGCCAGCAATGCCGCCGCAGATGTAAACGTTGAGCAGTTGGCGGCCCGTGAAATACTCAAGGAAAATCCGCCCGAACCAGAACAGCCAGAGCAGATTGAACAAAATATGCAGAAATCCCTGATGCAGAAACATATAGGTGACCACGCCCCACGGATGGCGAATCAGATTTTCCCATCCCGCGTAAGCGCCCAGAAACTCAACCACGGGGTTGGCCGCCTGAACGCCCGACAGCATCATCACAATATCGACCAATTTCACCACAACAAATACCGCCAGATTGATGTAAATCAACCTGTTGAGCATATTGCTCTGCTTGAATTGTGACCAAAGAGTGTTCATTTTTTTCTCGTTGTTTAATCGTTTAATTCGGTGAATTGAATGTTTAGTCGCTTCGCTGTTTAGAAGGTTTAGCGCTTCGCTGTTTAGTTTTCCTAATGTCTCAACTTTCTAAACCTTCTAAACTTTCTCAACTTTCTCAACCTTTTAAACATCTTAACTCTCAACTTTACCTAACACCAAACACCCAACACAAAAACTTCCACCTATCAAAGCCCCGTAATCCGCTTAATATCATTCAGTTTATTCAACGCTTCAATAGGCGTAAGATTGTCGATGTCGAGATTTTTTATTTGGTCGCGGATGTCTTTGAGCACAGGGTCTTCCAACTGAAAGAAACTCAACTGAATACCCGACTGACTCTGCGGTTTGACATCGGTTTCGACGCTGCGGCGCGATTTCTCAAGGTCGCGCAGAATGTTTTCGGCGCGGGCCACCACGCTCTTCGGCATTCCTGCCATCCGCGCCACGTGGATACCGAAACTGTGGTTGCTGCCGCCAGGCACCAACTTCCTCAAAAACAGCACTTTCTTCTCAACCTCGCGCACCGAGACGTTGTAGTTTTTCACCCGCTCAAACGTCTTTTCCATCTCGTTAAGTTCGTGATAGTGAGTGGCGAACAACGTCTTGGCGCGATATTTCGGATGGTCGTGGATGTACTCAACAATGGCCCACGCAATGCTGATGCCGTCGTAGGTTGATGTGCCGCGGCCCAACTCGTCGAGCAGAATCAGGCTGCGCTCGCTGATGTTGTTCAGGATGCTCGCGGCCTCGTTCATCTCAACCATAAAGGTCGATTCGCCAACAGAGATGTTGTCCGACGCGCCCACGCGAGTGAAAATGCGGTCGATGAAGCCGATGTGCGCCGACTGCGCGGGCACGTATGAGCCAATCTGCGCCAGAATCACAATCAAAGCCGTCTGCCGCAGCAGCGCCGATTTTCCCGCCATATTCGGGCCCGTGATGATGATAATCTGTTGGTCGTCGTCGTTCAGCACAACATCGTTGGCCACGTATTCCTCGCCAGGCTGCATCTGCGTCTCAATCACGGGGTGGCGGCCGTTGCGGATTTCAAACGTGCGGCTCTCGTCAACATCGGGGCGGCTGTAGTTTCGTATCTGCGCCGTGCTTGCAAACGACAGCAGGCAGTCGATTTTCGATAACAGGCTCGCATCCAATTGGATAGCCGACACAAACTCCGACACGGCAAACACCAAATCGCTGTAAATCTTCTGCTCAAGTGCCAGAATCTTTTCCTCGGCGCCCAGAATTTTCTCCTCGTACTCCTTCAGTTCGGGCGTGATGTAGCGTTCGGCGCTCACCAGCGTCTGCTTGCGAATCCACTCCTCGGGCACGCGGTCTTTGTAGGTGTTGCGCACCTCAATGTAGTAGCCGAATACGTTGTTGAAACTGATTTTGAGCGACGGAATCTCGGTTCTTTCGCTCTCTTTTTGCTGAAGTTCAATCAGATAGTCTTTGCCCGAATAGGCGATGTGGCGCAACTCGTCGAGTTCAGCACTCACGCCTTCGTTTATCACGCCGCCCTTGGCAATCTGCACAGGCGGGTCAAGTTGAATCTCTTTTTCGATGCGCTGACAGATTGACGCACAAGGATTTAACTGCTCGCCAATGGCCTGAAGCGCCGCCACACCCGACTGCTCGCACACCTTTTTCACAGGCCCGATGGCCTTCAGAGCGTTCTTCAGAGCCAGCATCTCGCGCGGGTTGATGCGCCCGAACGTCACCTTGCTGATGAGTCGTTCAAGGTCGCCAACGTTCTTCAGTTCGCCTTCAACAGTCTGCTTAGCCTCAACATTATCAATAAAATAGGTCACAATCTGCTGACGCTCGTTGATGGCCGTCACATTCTTCAGCGGCAGCGACACCCAGCGTTTCAGCATTCGCGAGCCCATCGGCGTCAGCGTGTTGTCGATGATGTCGATAAGGCTGTGGCCGTCTTCGTTCAACGGGCTGAAAATCTCAAGGTTACGGAACGTGAAACGGTCAATCCACACGTACTCGTCCTCGGCAATGCGGCGGATACCCGTGATGTTGCCAATTTGCGAATGTTGGGTGATGTCGAGATAGTAAAGTATTGAACCAGCGGCAATTGTGCCCAAAATCTGTCGGTCGATGCCGAAACCTTTGAGCGACTGCGTCTGAAAATGCTTGAGCAGACGGTCGGTTGCGGCTTGCTCCGAGAACACCCACTCGTCGATGGCGTAGATGTAGAACCCCATCCCGAACAGTTCCTGAAACTGCTCCTTGGTGCCGCGCTTGTAGATGATTTCTTTCGGTCGGAAACTCTGTATCAGTTTGTTAGCGTACTCAACGCTGCCTTCGGCCACATAAAATTCGCCAGTTGAGATGTCGAGAAATGCAATGCCCGCCATCTTTTTTTCGACGTAAACCGATGCCAGGAAATTGTTCTCGCGGTTCTCAAGTATATTGTCGTTTGTCGATACACCAGGCGTAACCAATTCAGTAACACCGCGTTTTACAAGCGTTTTGCAAAGTTTCGGGTCTTCAAGTTGTTCGCAGATGGCCACCCGCTGCCCCGCCCTCACCAGTTTCGGCAGGTAGGTGTCAATAGCGTGATACGGGAATCCAGCCATATCAATGGGCAGCGTCGAACTCGACTTCTTGGTGAGCGTGATGTTCAGAATCTTGGCCGCCTTCACAGCGTCTTCGCAATATGTCTCGTAGAAATCGCCCACGCGGAAAAGCAGAATGGCATCAGGATGCTTAGCCTTAATCTGGCTGTACTGCCTCATCAGCGGCGTGTCGAAAATGTCTTTGCCCATTTCAGTGATTTTTATAACAAGCAAAACTAACCAATCGCACGCGAAATGGCCTTTGTGGCAAGGCGGATTTTTTAAATGGTTGTTAACAATTCTGAGGCGGGCCGCGGACATTGTTCTGCAAAAATGGGCACCTGATTTAACCCTGCGGTGTTTTGCGTTTGTTTCCGCTCAGATTTTTTTGAAATCTCTTTCTCGCACAGATTACACAGATAACACTGATTTACACAGATTAATAATGATAAGCTAAAAAAGTGGCACCTTTTTCTGCTCAAACAAATGTCGTGTTTTAGGTTATTCAATATTAATTTCTTTTTGATTATCTTCTTCGGATAATAACCGAATTACTGGGCGAAATTTTAGATTTTTTGTGAGTTTTCGCCCACCTATAAATTAAATTTAGGTCGGGAAATACCAAAAATGCAGCAAAACTCTCCCTCGGCATTTCAATCCTTCACGCCTTCAATCCTTCAATCCTTCAATCCTTTCTCTTGGCACACAATTTGCTATTACGAGAATCCACCATTTTTATATGGCACAATTGTTTAAACAGCAAAATCACTAATTTCGCGCGATTTTTTTGAACTTATTAAGATGAAACGTAAAATCACCATTGGCGACATTACAATGAAACAGGCCGCCGACAAGGCCGACTACGCCTTCTCGTTCCGCGAGAAGATTGAATTGGCCAAAATGCTTGACAAAACAGGCCTTTCGGTCATTGAACTTGCACCTATAACCGACGGCAAAACCGACTCGCTGCTAATCAAATCGCTCGCTTCGGCGGTGAAGAACAGCGCCGTGGCCGTGCCGCTCAACATTAGCGAGGCCGACACCGTTGAAACCACTTGGAACGCCTTGAAGGGCGCCGCTCACCCGCGATTGCAGATTTCGGTCCCTGTGAGCACCGTGCAGATGGAATATTTCTGCCATAAGAAACCCGCCGCCATTGTCGAGATGATTGCCAGCCTGACCAAGCAAAGCCGCGCGCTCTGCCCCGATGTTGAGTTTGTGGCCGAAGATTTTGGCCGCAGCGATATCAGTTTCCTTTGGCAGGCCATTGGGGCCGCCACGCAGAACGGCGCAACCACCGTCACGGTGTGCGACGCCGCAGGCAACCTGCTGCCCGAAGAGTTTTTCGACCTTGTGAAACAGGTGAAAGAGCACCTGCCCGCCGATGTTCGGTTGGGTGTGCGCTGCTCAAACGAGTTCTATTTGGCCGACTCGTGCGCCATTGCCGCCGTGCGTGCGGGTGCCGACGAGATTAAGACCGCGCCCTTCGGCAACTTCACCGTCTCGCTCGAGAGGTTTGTCAAGATACTGAACGTGAAGGCCGATGTGTGCGACGCCTGCTGCGACGTGCGCGCCACCGAACTGCACCGCGCCGTTGAGCAAATCAAGCGCCTGTGCCAGACCAACCGCTCAAAACCCACTTCGTTCTCGAACATTGCCCCAACCGAGCGCCCCGACATTCAACTTACCGTGCGCGACTCGAAAGAGACAGTGCTCAAGGCCGTGCAGAGTCTGAATTTCGACCTGACCGACGAAGATGCCGACAATGTTTACAACGAATTCCTGAAAGCCGCCGCCACTCACGAGACCGTTGGCGCGAAGGAACTCGACGCCATTATCGCCACAGCGGCATTCCAGGTGCCACCAACCTATAAATTAGAGAATTACGTCATCAATTCGGGCAATATAATCTCGGCCACCTGCCACATTCTCTTGAAGAAGGGCGACGATGTGCTCGAGAGCGTCTGCATTGGCGACGGCCCGATTGACGCCGCCTTCCAGGCCATTGAGAAGGTCATTGGCAAGCACTACGAACTCGACGACTTCCAGATTCAGGCCGTGACCGAAGGCCGCGAGGCAATGGGCGAAACCGTTGTCCGCCTGCGCTCTGAAGGCAAAATCTACTCGGGCCGCGGCATTTCGACCGACATTGTCGGCTCAAGCATTGCCGCCTACCTGAACGCCGTCAACAAGATAGCATTCGAAGAAGCATAAATCGAAAATTATCAGCATTTTACAGAAAATCACTTAAAATGAAACTTTCATTTTCAACACGCGGATGGGCCGATATGTCGTGGACCGAAATCCTTGACAACGCAAGCCTGATGCGCTTTTCGGGTATCGAGATATACAACGTTTTCAAAACGCCTGAATTTGTGGCCAAGGGCGGGCCGTTCCACAAGTACTCGCTCACGGCTTCGCTGCGCGATTTGCGCGAGAAGAAACTCGCCATTCCCTGCTTCGACAGTTCGCTCGACCTTTCGGAAGACAGCGCCGAGATGATTGACGAGATGACCGCACTCATTGGCATTGCCGCCGATATGCGCAGCCCATACGTTTGCGCTTTCGCGAAGAAGGGCACCGTGGAGCAGGTGAAGCAGAACCTGACCCGACTCATTCCTGTGGCCGAGGCCAAGGGTATCACCATTCTGATAAAGACCAGCGGAATATACGCCGACACGGCGCTGCTACGCGATTTGCTCGACTTTTTCGCCTGCGACCAGATTGCCGTCATTTGGGATGTGCACCACCCCTACCGCGACAAGGGCGAGACGCCTGCGCAAACAATCACCAACCTTGGCGCCTATGTGAAGCACGTGCACCTTCGCGACAGCGACGACGCCAACCGCTACAACATTATTGGCGAGGGCAACTTCCCAATTGCCGATGTGATGAAGGCCCTTTCGTCGGTCGATTACGACGGGTTTATCTCGCTCGAGTGGAAGCCCGAGTGGATGCTCGACTTCACCGACCGCGACGTCATTTTCCCGCACTTTGTCAACTATATGAGCCAGTTCGAGAACACACGCGGCAAGCGCAGCGAACTCTACCCGAACCACGACGGCTCGGGCTACTATATTTGGAAGAAGGACGAACTGCTGAATATGACCTTCTCGCAGGTTTTGGACCGCGTGGTTGAGGAATTCCCCGACCAGTACTGCTTCAAATACACCACTTTGGACTACACCCGCACCTACGCCGAGTTCCGCGACGACGTTGACAACTTCGCCCGCGCGCTTGTATCGCTCGGCGTACGCCCAGGCTCGAAGGTGGCCGTTTGGTGCACCAACATACCTGCTTGGTACATAACATTTTGGGCAACCGTGAAAATCGGCGCCGTGCTTGTGACGGTGAACACCGCCTACAAGATTCACGAGGCCGAATATCTGCTGCGACAGTCTGACACTCACACACTTGTGATGATTGAGAGCGCTTTGGACTCGAACTATCGCGCCATTATCAACGAACTCTGCCCCGAGATTGCCACCAACACGGCGGGCAAGCCGCTTCACTGCAAGCGTCTGCCGTTCCTGCGCAACGTTATCACCGTGGGCTTCCGCCAGAAGGGCTGCCTGACACTGCAGCAGGCAATGGACCGCCACGACCTTGTGCCGTTGGAGGAAATCCAGCGGATGGCCGCCGCCGTCAAACCCGACGACGTGTGCAATATGCAGTACACCAGCGGCACCACGGGCTTCCCCAAGGGCGTGATGCTGACTCACTACAACGTGGTGAACAACGGCAAGTGCATCGGCGACCGTATGGGCCTTTCAACCGCCGACCGAATGATGATTCAGGTGCCGATGTTCCACTGCTTCGGAATGGTTCTGTCGATGACTTCGTCGATGACGCACGGCACTACAATGTGCCCGATGCCCTACTTCTCGGCCAAATCGTCGTTGGCGTGCATAAATCAGGAGCACATAACCTGCTTCAACGGCGTGCCCACAATGTTCATTGCAATGTTCAACCACCCCGACTACCGTCACACCGACTTCTCATATATGCGTACAGGCATTATGGCAGGCTCGGGCTGCCCGCCAGAGCTGATGCGCCGTGCCGCCGAACCGTCGGAGATGAATATGCGTGGAATTGTGAGCGTTTACGGACAGACCGAATCGGCGCCAGGCAGCACAATGTCGGCTTGGACCGACTCTATCGATGTCCGCACCGAAACGGTGGGCTACGCTTTCCCGCACGTGCGCTGCAAGGTGGTTGACCCCGAAACGGGCCTTGAGGTTCCCGTAAACACCAACGGCGAGTTCTGCGCCAAAGGCTACAACGTGATGAAGGGCTACTACAAGATGCCAGAGGCCACTGCTCAAACCATTGACGCTGACGGTTGGCTGCACAGCGGCGACCTTGCCTGCGTTGACGAGAACGGCAACTACAAAATCACAGGCCGCTTGAAAGATATGATTATCCGCGGTGGCGAGAATATCTATCCTAAAGAGATTGAGGAGTTTATCTACACCCACCCCAAGGTGAAGGACGTTCAGGTTATCGGCGTTCCCGACGAGAAATACGGCGAGGAGGCAATGGCCTGCATCATTCTGAAAGAGGGCGAGGAAATCAGCGAACCCGAGATGCGCGAATTCATTATGGGCCGTCTTGCCCGCCACAAAGTTCCGCGCTATATCGATTTCGTCAAATCGTTCCCGATGAACGCCGCAGGCAAAATCTTGAAATACAAGATGCGCGAGGAGGCTGTGGAGAAATTGGGGCTGAAGAAGAAGTGATATTTTCAGGCATTAGGCACTAGTATGGCCGAAAGCCTGATGAATACAAGCAAAACCGCATAAAATGGAAAGGGAGTGAATGTTTTTTCACTCCTTTTTTTTAAGTTTGACACAACTTTAACTACTTAATAGTTATGAAAATAATAGTTGCCATTGTATCAACTGTGACCTTGCTGTTCACCGGGCTTTTTCTCTTTTTTATGCTGAATATCAATTCAACACAGGGAGCGTTCAACTATCCTGCCAGCAATATCTCCGAAACCAGCAAACAAGCCATCGCTGAAACCCTGAAAGCGTTTCAGGACGGCTACGAGTCGCGCGATGTCTCAAAAATAGGCGATTGCATAGCCCGAACCATCGACACCACATCGATTTTTATTCTGGGCACCAATCCCAACGAAATCTTCAAAGGTAAGAACGGAGCGCAGGCGCTGCTGTTTGGCGATTGGTCGTGGTGGGGCAGCGTGCGATATGACATCGGCCGCCTTTATGCCGACCAAATCACCGACAGTGTTGCATACGTGGCATTACCCGGAAATATTAGGCTTGATTTTGGAAATATGGTTTTCCCGCTGGAAGTCTCCGGCGTGATGGTGCAAAGCGGAAATGGACAGTGGAAATTCTCCAAAATGCAGTTCTTATATGGTTGGAACACCAATCATATAATTTTTGCCCGCATTGCAGCATACGGAACTCTGATTTGCTTGATAGCGCTGCTGGCACTCGTTGGCATTATGAAGTGGATAATGGCCTTGAAGAAGTGAAAATAACGGAGTATTAAAGAGCCTATTTGGAAGGCTGAAGTGTCTTCCGATAATGGCAGTTAATCACGTTCTCGCCTGTGCCGTGCCAATTGTGCATTCCGTTGCCCAGACACATTTTGAAGGCTTTGCAATCCTTGCAGATGCCTGTGCGCGCCCAGTTTCTGTTGCGAAATGGCTCAAAACGCCTGTTCCAAACCTCATAAAGATTGTCGGTGTAGATGCTGCCTTGCGAGAATCGGTCGCGGTCGATGTTGGGGCAGGCGCAGATGCGGCCGTCGATGAGCACTGATGCAATGTTGATTCCAGCACGGCAGAAATATGGCGCACTGCGCACAACTTGCTCATATCGACCTAAATAGCCCTCGCAACTGAACGTTACTGTCATCCGTCCGCCACGGCTGCGGTGCTCTTTGATGAACTCCATCAGGCGAACAAACTGGTTGTCAGTCAGATGCAACTCGGTATCGTTCAAGGCGCGGCCGATTGGAATGATGGTGAAAATCCGCCATTGACGCACTCCTGCCTCGCTAAGCAGATTGTAAATATCTTCCAACTCGTTGATATTCCGCTGATTGACGCACGTCACCACATCGAAATAGAGGCGCGGTTGGGTGGCGGCCAATTTTATTGCGTTCATGGCGCGGGTGAAACTTCCTGAGCGGCCGCGCATCCAGTCGTGCGACTGCTCAAGGCCGTCGAGACTGATAGTGAGGGCGCCCAGGCCTGCCCGCAGCAGTTCCTCTTGCTTTTCGGCGGTGTAGAAATAGCCGTTTGTCACCATTCCCCAGTGGCAGCCGCACGCACGGATTTGTCGTCCAGCCTCGGCAAGGTCGGAACGGAGGAGCGGCTCGCCGCCAGTCAGCACCACGGTGAAGTTCTTCGGAATCTCTTTTGCGGGGATGGTTTTCAGCGCACTGATGAAATCGTCAATGGTCATATCGCGCTCGCCTGCCGACTCTTTGCAGTCGCTTCCGCAATGGCGGCAGTGCAGGTTGCAGCGCGTGGTGCACTCCCAAAACAAGTAGTTCAGTTCGTGAACGTTTGTTTCAAGTTTTCGAAAGGCTCGAAACAGCAGATTGTTAATCATTTATGGTCGAGAGTGACTGTTATATTGGTGTTTTTCCAATTGCAATATTGGAAGCAGGTGTCTTTTGCCTGAAAATCGACACCTTTAAGAGGCTTGAAATATACTTCAACTTCATGGCCATCAATAATAGGCTCTTTGATGTAGGCCATTCCTGCATTGTTGGTTGTGTCGTAAAAAACTGCATTTTTCAATTTTGGGTCTGTCAACCGTACTTCAACATTTGGAATTCCTACTCCAGTGCTGTCGACAACATTAAGGGCTAAAGAATAGTCATCATCACATTCGTCTTCCATACAACCATAACAAGCCTGAAAAGTGAACAGCACTGTCGAAAACGAAAGACATTTAAGCAAATTATGAATCCATTTCATGATATAAGAATTTGAATTGATAAGGCAAAAATATAATTGAAAATCGAAAATCAATCATTTACGGTCGAGAGTGACGGTGAATGTTGAGTTACTCATCAATGAGTAATTGCTAACAACCGTATCTTTTGCCTGAAAATCAGAGCCATCAAGAGGATTGAAATCGAGTTTCAGTTTGGGGATTTCGTTATCGCTTGTAAGATGCCCTTTAATGAATGCCAGCCCCGACGGACCTGTGGTGTCGGCAAAGAATTTCTCGCCCCATCGGGCATGGCTTAGCACAACTTCAACATTCGGGATGCCATTGCCCTCGCTGTCAACAACTTGTATGGCAACATCGTAGCCATAGCCATAATCTTCCATTGTGCCGTAGCAAGCCTCAAAAGTGAACAGCACGGCCGAGAACGAGAAGCATTTCAGCAAATTATGAATCCATTTCATAGCGGTCATTCTTGAATAAGACTTACAAAGATAAACCGAAACCTAATTGGTTATATCAAAAATCCACTTCCACCGCTACGGTTTGTAACTTTTTTCCTTACATTAGCATTTGTGTATCAATTAAAACGGACGGTTATGAGAATTTCATCAACAAACAACAACGGAGCAGTCACACTTTACCTCGAAGGCCGATTCGACACCATGGCAACAGCGGAGGCTTCAAAAGAGATTGAACAGCAATTGAAGACGTGTGCGCCCGTCAAATCGCTGGTGTGCGACGCATCGAAACTGGAGTACATCTCAAGTTCGGGCTTGCGGGTTTTTCTGTCGCTGGCAAAGCAATATAAAGATTTCCGCGTAATTGAAGCATCGTCCGATGTCTATCAAGTATTTGAAATGACGGGCTTTACAAAGATAATGAACGTTGAGAAGGCAATGCGGCGCTTCAGTGTCGATGGCTGCCAGGTGATTGGTCGCGGCGGTGTGGGCGTGGTCTATCGCATTGATGATGATACGATTATCAAAGTTTTCCGCGAGGGCACGACTATCGACGAGGTGCAGACCGAAATCACAATGGCCAAAGAGTCGTTCGTTTTGGGAATGCCAACCGCCATCTCGTTCGACATCGTGCGTGTGGGCAGTCAGTATGGGCTTGTGTATGAATTGCTTAAGGCCGACACGCTGACCGCCTGCCTGAAGCGTGAGCCGCAGTGCGTCGATGAGTATGCAAGGCTCTACGCCAGTCTGTTCCGCCACTTGCACGAAATCAAGGTGCCAAAAGGCGGCAACATCCCGTCGAGCATCGAGCGCGAGGAGGAGGCCGTCCGCATCATCAGCCGCTATTTCGACGCGCCATCAACCGACCTTATGATGCGCATTGTTCAGGCAATCCCGCAGGGCGACCGACTTCTGCACTGCGACCTTCAGACCAAAAACGCGATGCTGCAGAACGGCGAACTGATGCTGATAGATATGGGCGAGGTTGGCTACGGGCATCCGATTATCGATTTGGGACATTCCTATTCGGCAATGGTGTCGCTCGTGGGCGATTACGAGCAGATTATCGGGCTGCCGCAACAGTTGGCTAACGATATATGGTTGAGGATGATACAATATTATTTCGAAGGTCAGAGCGCCGATTTTATCAAGCACCGAACCGAGCAGATTGCGGTGGTGGGCTGCCTGCGCAATTTCACGTGGCTATCGTTGAGCAACTCGTTCCCCGACGAGGTGATTCGCCACTGTCAGGAGATATTTGCCGAGCGCGTTGCCAAGCGCAAAGACTATATTCTCTCGGTTTGCGACACCTTTAAGGATTGGACGTTGGAATGAAATACCAAGGCGAGCCGCTTCGCATAGATTAATAACAACTTGATATATAGGTTTTTGTTTCTAGCCAAACGAATCCAAATCAATCCTAATAAAAAAGTTTCGGTTTAGTTTGGGTAAGTTTGGTTAGATATAAATTTAGGATATAGAATGAGCAGTAAATTCAGAGAATGGCGCAAGTCGCTGAAAACCAAATCGACACTAGCCATAATTATCACGGCCGCAGTGCTGATTGAGACCACGTCGGTGGTTCAGTACAAATTTGCCAGCGATGGAATCCGCGAGGAGGTGCAGCAGCGCGCCGAGAGCGAGTTGAAAGTTCGTAACCTGAAGATTAAGAACGTGATGAGCGCCGTTGAGGTGGCGGTGCAGAATATGGAGTGGATTGTTGAGTTGTGTCTCAATCAGCCCGACTCGATGTACGCTGTAACTCGTAAAATGCTAACTTGTAACGATATAATTGTTGGTAGCGCCGTGGCCTTCGAGCCGAACTACTATCCTAAAAAAGGCCGCCAATTTTCGCCATACTCTTACAAAACCGAAGACGGCACTATCCGCAGCAAGCAACTCGGCACCGACGATTATGAGTATCACGATATGGAGTGGTACGCCGTGCCAATGCGCAACAACCGTCCGCATTGGAGCGAGCCTTACTACGACGAGGGCGGCGGCGAGATGATGATGTCGACCTACTCAATGCCCATTCACGATGCCGAGGGCCGCACCGTTGGCATTTTCACCGCCGATGTGTCACTCGACTGGCTGGGCGAAGTTATCAACGCCAACCGAATCTATCCGTCGTCGGTGAATATGATGATTTCGCGCACTGGCCAGATGATGGCCTGCCCCGTTGAGAGCCTTGTGATGCGTGCCAACATTATCGACCTGTCGGCAGGAATCAAAGATACTTCGGTCAAGAGCCTGAACCGCGATATGATGGCGGGCGGAAGCGGCTGTGCCACCGTCACCGACGACAA
>JAEEGJ010015980.1_pt1 | contig 17358 bp, 7 predicted proteins | sample 8958761 | NCBI WGS metagenome assembly JAEEGJ01 (sample SAMN16246546, study PRJNA631951) | gut metagenome | biome: gut microbiome; feature: rumen; material: RS-attached | host: Bos | place: Iran: Karaj | collected 2018-10 | reverse complement strand
ACTCGCTCATTTTCCGCGTCCTCCTCTCCGACCGGCTGGGCATGCCGCAGCATGACGAGGAGGGCAATCCCATCATCGTTTCCATGAGACGTTTCAGAAGACCGTAACCATGAAGAGATTCCTGCTGACGCTCGCCCTCGCGGCGAACCTCTCCCCCGCTTTCGCGCAGACCCGCGACTGGGTCACGACCTGGGCCACCGCCCTGCAGATCGCCGAACCGCACAACCGGCCGCCGGAGCCCGGCCTGGCCGCGAACTCCTTCCGGCAGATCGTGCAGGTGTCCATCGGCGGAAAAGCCATCCGCCTGCACCTGTCGAACCTTTTCAACGCGGATCCGACGGACATCCTGGGCGTGGAAGTCGCCGTGGCCAGGACCATGGGCGAGAGCCCTGAAATCGACGAAAGCACGACCGTCAAGCTGACGTTCGACGGCTGTCCGTTCGTGACCATGGACCCGGGCGCTTCCGTGGTCTCCGACCCGGTTCCCTTCCCGCTGGAAGACCGGATGAACCTCGCGATCACGATTCAGTACGGGCGGATTTCATCGACACTGCTGACCAGCCATCCGGGCTCCCGCACCACGTCCTATATCGCGGACGGCTATACCTCGGATTTCTCCGCGCCTGTTGCTGAGACAAACCATTGGTACACCATCAGTTCCATCGACGTGAAGCCCCGTCGCCGGAGCGCCGCCATCGCCGTCCTCGGCGATTCCATCACCGACGGCCGCGGCACCACGACCAACGGGCAGGACCGCTGGACGGACCAGCTTTCGAAGTCCCTCCTCGCGGATCCGAAGACCCGGAACCTGTCCGTCCTGAACTTCGGCCTCGGCGGCAACTGCGTCCTCCGCGGCGGCCTCGGCCCCACGGGCCAGAGCCGCTACGCCCGCGACCTTTTCGGCCATCCCGGCGTGAAGTACGTCATCCTTTTCGAGGGAACGAACGACCTCGGCGGCAGCCGTGACGGCATGGCGACCGCGGAAGGCATCAAGAAGGTCTGGGCGCAGATCGTCGAGGAAGCGCATGCCCGCGGCATCAAGGTCTTCGGCGCCACCGTCACGCCCGTCAAGGGCAACGGCTATTACTCCCAGAGTCATGAGGCGGGCCGCGTCGCCCTGAACGAATGGATCCGCACGAGCGGCGTTTTCGACGGCGTCATCGACTTTGACAAGATGGTGGCCGATCCTGCGCAGCCCGACCGGCTGGACCCGGCCTTCCTCTACGAGAACGACTGGCTTCACCTGAACGCCGCAGGATACGAAAAAATGGGCTGGGGCGTCGACCACAGCCTGTTCAAATAGCGGATGCAGGGCCTATTGCAGGTCCTGCATCGCTTTCCAGTAATAGTACCAGTAGGTATTCTTGAAGGCGGAAGGGTTCCTGCCGAAACGGCCCATCCGGTCCACTTCCGAGACATCCACCCCGTAACCTCTGACCTCCTCCGGGTTCAGCCGGCCTTGCTGGCTGAGCCAGATAAGGATGGCTTCGTTATACAGGCGCGCCTTCAGCCGGTCCGGCTCATAATCCCGGATGAATCCATCCAGGTCGTAGCATAACAGGTCGTAGCAAAGGAGATAGTGGCGGGCCAGCGTATTGGCGGGATCCGCCTCGAGCAGGTCGAGCAGGACCGCTCTCGGATTCTCCGCCTGGTGCACGAAGTCCTTCCCGGTCAGTCTCGCCCGGGCTTTCGCCAGTTCCGCCTGCGTGGCTTCATCCTGCCGTCCGGGCATCCGGCTCCGGGCCCAATTCCCGTAAAAGAGCGTCCGGCTGAGCATGCTCAGGTACTTCTGCGCGGCGGCGTCTTCGCCCGTGATCAGGTTAATCCGGGCCAGGCGGGTGACGAAACGGGCGCCGGTGTGCCTGGGGGACGCCTGCAGCGAGGTGATGGCGCTCTGTTCCGCCATCGTCATGTCGCCCAGCTGGAACCAGGCCTCGCCCGCCAGGGTGTTCGAAAAGACGGCCCGATCGGCCGAGACGGGGAAAAGAAGGGTGGCCTGGTGATTCTGCGAATGATTGAAGAGCGCATCTCCCAGTCTTTCCCGCATCGCCAGGGCCAGATTGTAGCAATAGCTCGCTTCCTCCATGTACAAGTCCTTTTCCGAGAGTTTCAGGACGGTGTCCCAATGCTCCCGCGAGACCTCGATATCCAGGCCGAACAAGCGCTCGTCATCCGGCTTGGGGGTACTCCAGAGCCGTCCGTATTGCGGGTGGTAAGGCGAGGCGAACGCCCACGCTCCGAAAGCGAGGAACAGCACCGCGGCGGCATATCGGAGCCAGACGGGCTTGAACTGCAGCGCCAGCAGCACCAGGGACAGATACCCCAGGACGGCAAGCGTATAGCGGGTCATGTAATTGTTGCCGGTCTCCCGCAGGAACGACCAGGCAAAGAACAGGGCGGCGAGCAGCAGCGAAGGCCAATGGCCCATGAAGTGCCGGCAGATCCGGTAAACGACATAGCCGACGGCCGTCAGCAGCAGGGCCACGAGAAGCGGTCCGACGATCGGAAGGCAGAAGAACTGCTCCAGGAAATCGCCGGAAAGGCCGGCCAGCCAGCCCGTTCCCCGGTACGTCTGCCGGATATGGTCCACGTCCCACAGGAACAGGTCCAGCTGCTCCCGGCGCATCAGATGATACGGGTAAGCGAACTGGAAGAAGAGGAAGCTTCCCAGGAACGCCAGCGTCGCGCAGACGGGGCCGGAATAGAATCTGTCAGCCTTCGGGACCATATGTACAAATATGCGTATTTTTAGGAACTTTTCAAAAGAGAAAGGGCGACTCCGTCAAGCCGCCCTTTCCGTCCATACCATCTATTTTACCAATTTTTAACCAATTATTTATGGACGTTTTTCTCGATTATTTGACAGGATAGCCCGGATTCTGGAAAGCTTCCTTCAGGGCCGCTTCCATATTCATGTGGTCCAGCTGATCCTGCGGGATCGGGCGGAGGTAGTGGTACTTCTCGATCTTACGGGTGACGGTGGCCGGGGTGTGGTCGGACTTGCCGGGGCCGCAGATCGTGTAGGTTCCGGCGCGCTGGGCCCAGGTCTGGGTACGGACCAGGTCGAACCAGCGGAAACCGTCGCCGAAGTACTCGCGCATGCGCTCGTCAAGGATGTAGTCGATCGTGATGGTCGCCGGGGTGGCGGCCGTCATGTCCTCGCTGAAGTCGGCCTTGTACTCCTTGTCCCAGTTGACATTGTAGGCCCACTTGCCGGCGCGGGCGCGCAGAACGTTGATGAGGTCGCGGGCGGACTTGCTGCCGGAAGCGCCCTTCACGGCCGCCTCGGCGGCGATGAAGTAGAACTCGGAGAACTTGGCGATGTTGAACGGGCGCGTGCTGGCGGCGTTCGGCTGGCCGGTGCCGCTCGTGTTGGTACGATACGGGCCGAGCTTCCAGATCTTCGGGTACATCAGACGGCTGACACCGCTCGGATTCACCACGTAGTAATCGTAGTCGGCGCTCACGCCGAGCATGGCGATATTGGAGTCATAAGAGTACTTCACGTTGGCATCCTCTTCGTCGAGGAACACCAGGAAGGGCTGGTTCTTGCCGATATGGGCGTCGTTCGGACCGAGGACATAATTCTGCTTTCCGCCGCCGCGTTCCCAGTTGGTACGGAACACATAGACGAAGGTGCCGTCATAGCGGGAATCCTTGTCGCGGTCGATGAAGGTGGCGATGGCCTCCTGGGTAGGAGCCATACGGATCCAAGGACGGCCGCAACGCTGCTCGTCGGTACGGAGAATCGGGTTGATGACTTTGCCGTCGTCGGCCTTGGCCTGCATGTTCGGATAGTTCCAGTTCATCATCCAACCGGCGAAGTTGTCCATGTCGTTACCGCCGCTGTAGCTCAGGCTCGCACCGTTGTACTGCTCGGATTTCTCCGTGTGGTCGGCATAGAGCATGATCTCCTTGTTGCGGTCGTGGGCACCGTCGCTGACTTCATAGAAGTGATCCATCAGGCCGTAGGGGCCCGGGTTGGCGATCGCTTCCATGGAAAGGTCATAGGCCTGCTGGAAGTACCACTTGGCGTCGTGGCCGTCCAGATCGGCGCGGCTGCACTCCGGATAGGTCGGAATCTGGTTCGGGTTCTCCAGCCACCAGGCAAAGGTCAGATAGGCCTTGGCCAGGTACAGGCGGGCGAGGTTCTGGGTCGCGCCGCCCTTCAGGCGGGGATTTGCGGGAAGGTCGCTGATCGCGGTCTTGAGGTCCGGGAAGATGACCTTGGAATAGACCTCGGGAACCGTGTTACGAGTGGACTCGCGGACCGTCGTGCTGTTGAACTTCAGCTCGCCGGCGCCCAGGTCGAGCGGCACGCCGCCGAAAGTCTGGACCAGCTGGAAGTAGTCGAAGGCGCGGAAGAAGCGGGCCTCGGCGATCATCGCCTTGTCCAGGCCCACGGCCACGGCGTTCTCGATGATGCCGTTGGCAGTGTTGATGTAGGTGAAAGCCTGGTTCCACAGGTTGTCGCTGCGGGAGGTGTTGGCGTTCAGGGTTCCGGCGTCGGACATGTCGGCGTCCTTGAAGTTACCGTCGGCGGACTGGGCCCAGGTGGCCTCGTCGGTACCGGTGGTCAGGATGTTGTAGTAGTAGCCGTTGCCATAGAGGAAACGGAGCTGGGCATACAGGGCGGTCACACCTCCCTCGACACCCTGCGCGGTGGAGAAGTAGTCAGGCGTATATTTGGCTTTGGGCGACTCCTCGAGGATCTTGTTGCAGGAACTGGCGAGGAGAGCGACACCGGCGATACCCAATGCGATTTTAGCTATATTTTTCATGTTCGGTTCCGATTAGAAGGTTAAATTGACACCGATGAGGAAGTTACGCGTGTTCGGCGTATTGAAGCCCACGTAGGAGAGACGGGCAGGGCCGGGGATGCCGGAAGCGGTGGAACCGCCGTTGGCGTTCGGCTCCGGATCCAGTCCGGTCTCACGGGTGTACTGGGAGAAGAGCACGAGGCCCGGGTTCTGCAGGGTGGCATACAGACGGAGGTTGTCGATGCCGGCGCGGCGCAGGGCCGGGAGCTTGTGGAATTTGTATCCGAGCGTGATCGTACGGATCTTGAGGTAGGAACCGTCAAAGTAAGCCAGGGTGGAGGCATACTTCGGGTTATCGCTGCTGACCAGGGAACCCGGGCGCGGGTAGCGGGCATTCTTGTTCTCCGGCGTCCAGTAATCGACGTCGATCTGGCCGCGGCGGCCGGTGAGCATGTTCAGGTAGGAGTTCGCGCTGTGCAGGGAGGACAGCAGGATGCCGCCCGCCTGGAAGGCGCCGATCACGGACAGGTCGAAGTTCTTATAGCCCACGGTGGTGTTGAAACCGCCCTGGAAGGTGGCCTCGGCGCTGATCGGAACGCGGTCGGTGGAGTTGATGGGACGCACCGGGGTGCCGTCCTCTTTGTACTCGCCATGGTACTTGACCTTGATGGAGCCGATGGCCTGCTTCATGCCGTTCACCTCGGTGCTGGGTTCGAGGTCGTCCATGTACTTGTCGCCTTCCTGCCAGAGACCGTCATACTCGTAGTCGTAGAGGCAGTTCAGCGGATAACCGACGAACCAGGCGTTGCCTTCGTCGCGTTCAGAACCGTCGGCCAGGGAGACGAGCTTGTTGCGATTGGCATAGACGTTCACGCCGGCGGTCCAGGTCCAGTCACGGCTTTCGATGATCGTCCCGTTGAGGGTGAATTCGATACCGCGGTTCTGCGTGGCGCCGATGTTGGCGGTGTAGGAGTTCACGCCGGAGGTGGCGGGCAGACGGAGGTTGAGGAGGATGTCCTTGGTGGCGACCCGGTAGTGCTCGATGGTACCGCGGAGACGGCCCTTGAAGAAGCTGAAGTCGACACCGAAGTTCCAAGTCTGGGAATACTCCCAGCCGAGTTCGGCGTTCGGAAGGACGGACGCGTAGAAACCGGTCCGGTAATCGTCGCCGAAGTTGTAGTTGCGCGTGCTCAGCTGACCGAGGGTGGCATAGGCGGCGATGGCCTGGTTGGAGGTTTCACCGTAACCGACACGGAGCTTGAGTTCGTCCAGCCAGCCGCGGGTGTTACGCATGAAGGACTCGTTGTGAAGGTTCCAACCGACGGAGACGGCCGGATAAGTGTGCCACTGATGGCCGGGAGCCAGGCGGGAGGATGCGTCGGAACGGACTGCGGCGGAAATCATGTAGCGGTCGTCGTAGGTGTACATGATACGGCCCATGTAGGAGATGAGGCCGGTCTGCGTGTAGCTGCCGCCGTTCACGGTGATGTCGGAAGCGAGGGCGCTGCCGATGTTGTAGTACTGGAACGCCTCGTTGGGGATGTTCTTGGCGCTGATGGACTGACCCGTGCGGGTGGTCTGCTCGGCGGAGTAGAGCGCTACGGCGTTGATGTGGTGCTTGCCGAAGATGCGGTCGTAGGTCAGGAGGTTCTCGACAGTCCAGTTGAAAGTGTCGTTGTACGACCAGGAAGCGCTATTGGGATTGGCGGCGGAGGCGTTCACGCCCGTGCCGGTGAAGGAACCGCCCTTGGAGTTGCGGTAGTTCAGGCCCACGCTGGTCTTGAAGTTGAGACCTTCGATCCAGGGGAAGTAGAACTGGACGTAACCGGTGTTGTAGGTCGCGATCGACTTGGACTCGTTCAGCCAGAGACCCTTGGCCGTGAGGTCCTCGACGCGCTCGCGCGAAAGGACATACTGGTCATTGTCGGAAGGCATGTTGATACGCCACTTGAGCTCATTATTCTCGTCGTAGGGAACCACGAGCGGGGACTTGGACAGGGCGGCGTACATATCCACCTGATTACCCGTGTTGGCGGCATAGCTGGTGTTGGTGGAGAAGCCCAGGCGGAACCACTGGCCGATACGCTGGTCCACGCCGCCGCTCAGGGCGATGCGGTCGTAACCCTGGGTCGGGATGACGGCTTCGTCATTATAATAGGTGACACCGAAACGGTAGCTGCCGCTCTTGGTGCCGCCGGAAACGTTCAGGTCGTAGTTCTGGGTGTAACCGTCGCGGTAGAGCATGTCCTGCCAGTCGGTGAACTGTGCGTCGGACTCATCCAGGGTGTTCTTGTACTGACCACCCATCTGACGCATCTGGATGTACTTGTCGCGCGGCATCATCGGATACTTGACGGCCTTCTTGAGGGTCGCGTAGGTGTTGAAGGACACCTTCGGAGCCTGGCCCTCGACACCCTTATAGGTGGTGATGAGGATGACGCCGTTGGCACCGCGGGAACCGTAGATGGCGGTGGAAGCGGCATCCTTGAGGATGTCCATGCTCTTGATGTCGCTCGTGGAGATGTCGGTGAGGGAACCCATGAACGGCATGCCGTCGAGGACGATGAGCGGATCGTTGGAAGCGGACAGGGAACGCTGGCCGCGGATACGGATCTGCATCGAGGAACCCGGCTTGGAGTTGGTCTGGGTCATCTCGACACCGGCGACGCGGCCTTCGAGGGCGCGCGTGACATCGCCGGCGGGAACCGCGCGGAGGTTGTCACCGCCCACCGAAACGATGGAGCCGGTCACGTCCTGGCGGCGGGCCGTACCGTAACCGATGACGACCGTGGCGTCGATCTGCTCGGCGTCATCGGCAAGGACGATGTCGATCCGGCTGCGGGCCTGGACGGGAATCTGCACGGTGGTGTAGCCCATGCAGGACACTTCGAGGATCGCGGACGGACTCACCTGGAGGGAATACGTACCGTCGACACTCGTGACGGCGCCGTTCGAAGAGTTGACAACCATCACGGCAGCGCCCGGGATGGCCACTCCGCTCTCGTCCGTGACCGTACCGGAGACACTGATGGTCTGCGCGAGGGCGAAGACCGGCAGCATCAGGGCGACAGCCAGGGACGCAAGCGTTTTCTTAAGGTTAATTCGCATAGTGATTAAAATTAAAATGTTGATTAAGTTGGTTCGGTTCTTTGCGATGTCGCTTTTGCAAAAATATCATCTTTACAAACGTTTGCACACTATGGTTGTAACAATAGTTATAAATTTTGTACCACGCCCTTTGCGGGTCAAAAAGAATTAGTATTTTTGTAACAAACCCGAAACAAAAATGAAAAAGCGCCTGATTTTCTTCCTTTTACTGACCACCTTCTTGTATCCGGTCTCCGCCCAGACCTCCCGGCTATACACCTCGGAACTGGGACTCCCCAACTCCCAGATCAACCGGATCTGCCAGGACGGACACGATTTCCTGTGGGTATGTACCGAGGGCGGTCTCCTGCGCTTCGACGGCGTTTCTTTCGAGGAATTCAGGCACGACCAGAACAACGATTTCTCCCTCCTCAGCGATTCCGTCCATGATTTCTGCGAGGACGGTCATGGCGTGAAATGGGTGGGGACGGCTTCCGGACTGGCCATCTTCGACTCCGAGCACAGCCGGTTCAGCCGCTTCGACCTGCAGGATTCGCGGCAGCCGGATTCCCGGCAGTTCATCGGGAAGCTCATTATGGTACCCGGGCGCACGGGGAACAACCTTCTGTTCGTCATTACGGGCGGTTCGGGCATCTATGTCATCGACACCGGACAGCAGACCGTGCTGAACGACAAACGGGAGAAGATATACGCATCCGTCCCGGACGAGCACATCAGCGCCGCGCTCCTGGACGCCGGCCGCCGCCTGTGGATCGTCCCGGACAGGAACGGACTTCCGGTCATCCTGAACGTGGACACCCTGGACCCCTGTGCCGACGTGCGCTGGGATCCGGACCTGGTCCGCGCGGCCGACGGCATCCGGATTACGGCCCTGGCCGAGGACCCGGTCACCCGCAACATGCTGATCGGTACCGACCACGGACTCCTTGTATTTGACAACGCGACGCATACGGTGCGGCGCGCGCGCGGAAAGAACGCCGGGAAAACGGCCATCTCGAGCGCCATCTTCAATAACCAGGCTCGTCTGGAGGACGGCCGCAGTTTCCTGCTGGGCGACGAGAACGGAGGCCTGCTCCTGTTCGATATCGCGACGGAAGAGGTCCGGCCGGGCATCCTCCCCTCCATGCGGAGCACGTCCGACAACTGGAAAGCGACCGTCATGTTCGAGGACAACCAGGGCAACGTGTGGCTGGGCCTATACCAGAACGGCCTGCTCGTGGCGCCCAAGTCGATGTTCGGCTTTTCTTACCTGGGCTTCGACAAGAACGGGATCCCCGGGCAGAACAGTGCCTGCGTCATGTCGCTCTATGACGACGGGAGACGGCTCTGGGTGGGAACCGACGGCGCCGGCCTTTTTTGCACGGAGCCGGGCGGAAAGCAGACGAACTACAACAAGGACAATTCCGGGCTCACCAACAACGCCGTGATGTGCGTGGAGGGAGACAAGCACGGAAACCTGTGGATCGGCACCTATCTGGACGGCCTGTTCTATAAGGATGCGGGCGGGAAAATCCGCCTCTTCCCGGAGCAGGGAGGCATCGGAACGATGCGTATCCGCACCTTGGAATACGACGAGAAGCGGGACCTGCTGTACGTGGGGACCTACGGCGCCGGACTCGTGGTCATCGACCCGGCCAGGCTCCGGATCGTCCAGTCGGTCGTCGATGAAGAGTACCTGTGGATCAGCGCTTTGCACCTGGACAAGAGCGGGCTTCTGTGGGTGGGCACCTACAACGGTCCGTTCCAGTTCGAGGCCGAAACCGGGCTGATCGTCCCGTTCCATCCCGACATGAGCTCGGCCAGAATCTATTCCATCGCCAGCGACGACGACGGGAACATTTGGTTCGGCACCGGAGACGGTCTGTTCTGCACGGACGCGGAAGGCAGCGTCCTGATGCACTATAACGAGAAAAGCGGACTGGCCAACAACGTCATCCGCGACATCGTCCCCTCCCAGGCGGGAAATGTCTGGATCTCGACGGCCGGCGGTCTCTCCCGGCTCAACACGCGGACAGGCGTCCTCACGTCCTTCCATGTCACCGACGGCCTCCAGAGCAACGAATTCCGCTCCGGCGCCGTCGCCCGGTCCGCTTCCGGGCTGCTGTATTTCGGCGGCACGAGCGGCGTGACCGCCTTCTCGCCGCGCCTCGTCGACGGCAACGGACACAAGGTTCCGCAGGTCTTCCTTTCGCGCCTGCGGGAACTGGAGCGGGACATCGAATACGACCCCAACCTGGGCAATGCCAACCTGATCGACAAGCACATCTCGGAGGCCACCCGCATCCTGGTCCCGACGGGCACCGACCTGTTCTCCCTGACCTTCTCCGTCCCGGAATACACCAACCCGATGCGCATTGCGTACGCCTGCCGCCTGCGCGGCTTCGACTCTGACTGGAAGACCATTCCGGCCCGCCATCGGACCGCCACCTATACCAATGTGCCGCCCGGACGCTATACCTTCGAGGTGAAGGCCTTCTTTGAGGGGATGCCGGAAGAGTATTCCATGCGGAGCATCGACATTCAGGTGGAGGCGCCCTGGTACCGTACGCGATGGGCGTATGCCGTCTATCTCCTGCTCCTGTCGGCCGTCGGATATGCCCTTTACCGTCTGTGGCGGCGCCGGGAACAGCGCAAGCAGGAGATGAAGGACGCCGAACTGAAAGAGCTCCGGCTGGGCCTTTTCACCAACCTCACGCACGAAATCCGCACCCCGCTCACGCTCGTGATGGGCCCGCTGCGCACGCTGCGTGAATCCGAGCAGGATCCCGCCCAGAAGGACACCTACAACCTGATGTACCGTAACTGTCTGCGTATCAACCGCCTCGTCAATCAGCTGATGGACCTCCGGAAGGTCGATGCGGGGCAGATGCCGATGCATTTCCGGCGGACGGACCTCGTGTACTTCATCCGGGACATCATGAAATCCTTCTTCACCATGGCCAAGTCCAAGGACATCCATTTCACGATGTCGCCGGCCCGGGAGGAGGAATTCCTGTGGATCGACCAGGGAAACTTCGACAAGATCATCTACAACATCCTCTCGAACGCCTTCAAGCATACCCCGGAAGGCGGGCGGATCCATCTGTCCATTTCCGAACCCATCCCCAACCGCAACATCCTGCAGGCGGACGTCCGCGAATACGTGGAGATCTCCGTCTTCAACTCCGGCAGCAAGATCGAGGACAGCTATATCAGCCGGGTGTTCGACCGCTTCGTGCAGATCGACCCTTACGACGCCAACACGGGGTCGGGCGTGGGGCTGAACCTCGCCAAGATGCTCGTGGAACTGCACCACGGCACCATCGAGGCGGAAAACCTCGAAGACGGTGTCGTGTTCCGCGTGCGCATCCCGGCGGGCAAGGAGCATCTGACCGAAGCGGAACTGGTGGAGACCACTCACCACAAGGACCTCTATGACCGGATGGCGGATACGCCGGAAGCCCGCCTCGAAGAGGAGACGCTGTTCGTTCCGACGGAAGAAGGGCGGCCGGAAAAGACCCTCAAGGCCCGCAAGAACCTGCTCGTCGTGGAAGATGACGAGGAGACCAGGGAATACCTCCGGAAGCTGCTGCGCGGCAAATACAACGTGACGGTGTGCGCGAACGGCAAGGAGGCCTGGCCCGTCGTGTCCACCACCCTCCCGGACGCCGTGATCACCGACCTGGTGATGCCGGAGATGAACGGCCGGGAACTCTGCGTCAAGATCCGCCAGAATCCGTCCACCAACCATATCCCGGTCATCGTCCTGACCGGACAGGACAGCGAAAAGGAGCAGGAGGAAGCCAGCGAGAGCGGGGCCGACAAGTTCCTGTCCAAGCCCGTTTCCGTCTCCCTGCTGCTCAGTTCCATCGCCCAGGTCATTTCCGCCCGCGAAACCGTCAAGGGCAAGTTCGCGCCGGCCATGGAGTACGATTACACCGGCATCAAGATGGGTTCCGCCGACGAGGCGCTGATGCGCCGCATCGTGGAAAGCATCCACACGCACCTGGAGAATCCCGACTTTGACGTCGCGGCCCTCTGCGCCGATGTCGGCATCAGCCGCGTACACCTCAACCGCAAGCTGAAGGAGAACGGCAACGTGCCGCCGAGCACGCTCATCAAGTCCTTCCGGATGAAACAGGCCGCCTACCTGCTCGCCAACAACCAGGTCAATGTTTCCGAGGTGGCTTACCGCGTCGGATACGCCTCACATTCATACTTTTCCAGCACGTTCAAGGATTTCTTCGGGATGACGCCCCGGGAGTTCGTCTCCCGGTACATCGACAACCCCGATGATTCAAATCTTAAAAAGCTTTTCGAATAACGCGAAACCGCTGGTACAAATTTTAAAATGATTGATTCCGTTACGAATCCGTAAGTATGTCCGATTTGTTACTTTTGCAGAAAAACAAACCCGACATGGATCCTAAACGCTTCACTCCCCTTCTGCTGGTCTTTTCGCTCCTTCTCAGTCTTCCGGTCCTGGCCATCGACCACCCCGGCGCCACCGCCCCGGGACAGGCGGCCGGACGCTTCGGCCTCGTCCGCGACGGGGTGCCCGCCGCCGTGGTGACGGATGCGGCCGACCTGCCGGGCGTACGGATCGCGGCGGAGACGCTGCGCGAGGATTTCGCCCGCGTATGCGGCGTCAAGGCTCCGGAAACGGGAGCGCGCGCCATCTACGCCGGTACGATGGACAGCCCGCTGATCAAGCGGCTCAGCGCGGAAGGGCGCATCGACCTTTCCTCCCTCAAGGGGCAGTATGAGACTTATATTCTGAAAGTTATCGACGAGAATACCTTGATCGTCGCCGGCGCGGACATGCGGGGAGCCATCTACGGCATCTACGAGATTTCCGAGCAGATGGGCGTCTCGCCGTGGTATGACTGGGCCGATGTGCCCGTCCCGCACAGCACGGACCTGTCGATGGCGCCGGGAACCTATACCGTCCCCCAGCCCGCCGTCCGCTACCGCGGCATCTTCCTCAACGATGAAGCGCCCTGCCTGACATCGTGGGTGAAGAACACCTATGGCACCGAATACGGCGACCACCGCTTCTACGCGCGGGTCTTCGAGCTCCTGCTCCGCCTGCGGGCCAATTTCATGTGGCCGGCCATGTGGGACTGGGCCTTCTATGCCGATGATCCCGAAAACAGCCGCACGGCGGACGAAATGGGCATCATCATGGGCACGTCCCACCACGAGCCGATGGCCCGCAACCATCAGGAATGGGTGCGCAGAAGGGGCGCCGACGGGAAATGGGACTACCTGGAAAACCAGAAGGTCCTGGACAGGTTCTTCACCGAAGGCATGGAGCGCGCGAAGGATACCGAGGACCTGATCACCATCGGCATGCGGGGTGACGGCGACGCCGCCCTGGGCCGGGAAGGACAGGAAGCCCAGTACATCGGCCTGCTCGAGAATATCATCAAGAACCAGCGCAAGATCATCCGCAAGGTGACCGGACGGCCGGCGTCTGAGCGCCCCCAGGTCTGGGCCCTGTACAAGGAAGTGCAGCAGTATTACGACCTCGGACTCCGCGTTCCGGACGATGTCACCATCCTCCTGTCCGACGACAACTGGGGCGACGTCCGCAAACTCCCGACCGCGGCCGAGCTGAACCGCAAGGGCGGCTGGGGCCTTTACTACCACGTGGACTACGTGGGCGCCCCGCGCAACTCCAAGTGGCTCAATATCACCCCTATCCAGAACATGTGGGAACAGCTCCAGCTCACCTACGACTACGGCGTGGACCGGCTCTGGGTGCTGAACGTCGGCGACCTGAAGCCGATGGAGTATCCCATCACCCTGTTCCTGGACATGGCCCGCCGGCCGAAGGATTTCACGGTGGACAACCTGCTCGACCACACCCGTGCCTTCTGCGCCGCCGCTTTCGGCGAGGACCAGGCCGATGAGGCCGCCCGCATCCTCAACCTGTACAGCAAGTACAGCGGCCGCACGACGGCGGAGATGATGGATTCCCGGACCTACGACCTCCCTTCCGGCGAGTTCCGGCAGGTGTGCGACGATTTCGTCCGGCTGGAGGCGGAAGCCCTGCGGCAGTACCTGGCGCTGGATCCGGCCTGCCGGGACGCCTACCGGGAAATCATCCTCTTCCCCATCCAGGCGCTGTCCAACATCTATGACATGTATTACGCGCAGGCGATGAACCGTTCGCTCGCGGAGCGCGACGACCCGGCCGCCAACCTGTGGGCCGACCGCGTGGAGCGCTGCTTCGCCCGGGACGCCGTCCTGATGAAGGAATACAACAAGGAAATCGCCGGCGGAAAATGGGATGGGATGATGACGCAGAAGCACATCGGCTATTTCACCTGGAACGACAACTTCCCGGCGGACCGCCTCCCCCGCATCCAGCGCGTCGGGGACTCGGCTCCGGGCGGATACGTCTTCCCCGCCGATTCCCGCGGCTTCACGGCCATCGAAGCGGAGCATTGGCAGAAAGCCGTGGCCGCCGACGGCATCGACTGGACCGTCATTCCCTACATGGGCCGGACCCTCAGCGGCATCGCCCTGATGCCCTATACGCTGCCTACCGACGGCGCCTCATTGACCTACCGCGTGGAAATCCCGGAAGGCGTGACCTCGGTGAAGGTCCATGTCATCACCAAGTCCACCCTCGCCTTCAACAATACGGGACACCGCTACAGCGTGGAATTCGGCGGAGGGAAGGCCGTGCAGTTCTTCAATGAACGGCTGAACGAGGATCCCGCCAACATCCATTCCGTCTATTACCCCACCGTGGCCCGCCGCGTCGTGGAAACGATAACCGACCTCCCCGCCTCCGCCGGCTGGCAGGACCTCGTACTGAAGCCCCTCGACCCCGGCATCGTGTTCGAGAAGGTCGTCATCGACTATGGCGGCTATACGCCGCAGTTCCTCTTCGGGAACGAATCCCCCGCCTACAGGAAGAGCGTCACGCCGAGCGAGCAGTAATCGAACTGCACGCCGCCGTCCGGAACGATGCGGGAGGTGGTGGGATAATACTTGAAGAACACGGCGGCATCCTTGAAGCCGACCATGCCCACGAAATCGAAGGTGAACGGGCGGACCTGTCCGTCGGAAACGGCGGAAGATTCAGTGACGTCGCCGGTCTCGAGCGTGAAGTTCGTCCAGGACGTCAGGTTCAGGTTCGCCTCGGCGCCGGCGCTGATCCAGAAATAGTCGTTGATGTGCACCGTCGCCATAACCGGGATGCTCAGGGAGAAAGTATGCAGCGAACTGCGCTGTTTACCGATCTTCGTCTCATCGGGAAGGGTGAACTCCGGTTCCGGCTCCTGCGTCTGAGGCGGAGTCTCAGTCTGACCCGTACCAGCGCCCGTGTTCGTATTGGTGTCTGTACCATTGTTCGTACCGGTGTTCGCGCCGGTACCCGTGTTCGTGCCTGAACCACCAGTCTGGCTCTGTCCACTGGCCGTTTTATCTTTCTTAAGAGGCCATTCTGTCACCTGGGGAATCTTCTGCAGGTCCAGATAGAAACGGGAGTCGCGGGTCGAGAAGAACTGCCACTTGCAGTCCATGCCGACCGAGAGGTTCACGGCAGGCATGGGTTCGAAGTTCAAGGCCAGGGCGTTGATGGCGAGTTCACCGCCGCCGTGGGGCGTGAAAGCCTCCGATTCCGCGATGCTGTAACCGACGAACACATGGTCCAGGAGATTGATGGAGAGCAAGCCATCCTCGGCGGTGAAAACGACAGAGGAAAGCAGCGTGGTAGGGGTTGTGGGAGCGGGACGAGCAGGCTGCTGCGCAAAAACGGGGAGCGCGAGCAGGCTCATGACGAGGTAAGCCGTTAATCTCTTCATTTTTATAAGCCTTAGTAGAACAAAGATACGATTTTTTTCGGAACGCGTCACTCTTTGTAGGGATTAAGTCCCGCCCGTTCGCAGAGATAGAGATAGAGGGTCTCGTAGGCGGGTTTACGGGCGTAACCGCTTCCTTTGTACAGCAGCGGCATGTTATTCTCGCCCACCCAGGAATCCTTGTCATTGATGCCCCAGATCGTGATTCCGCCCCGCTGAGCTTCGGGAACGATCTCCAGATACTTCTCGAAAATGAACTTGTACAGGTCGGCCTGCGCCTGCTCATCCTTGCACTTGATGTCCAGTTCGGAAATGCGCACCATCCGGCCGGTGGCGGTGAGATCCCTCAGGCTGGCCTCGATCTTTTCCCTCAGATTCTGATCGCCCATGTCCAGATGCATCTGCGTCCCCACGCCGGTCACCTGGGGATTGCCCTTCACATAGTTGCAATAGGCCGTCCTCTTCGCTTCGATCGTCTCCAGATTGTAATCGTTCAGATACAGGACAGCGGTCTTGCCATAGCGTTTCAATGCGTCCGTCGCATAGGCGAAAGCCTTGTCCACCCATACCTTGGTGCTCGGGAAATACTTTCCCCAGACGAAAACGTTGTCTCCGGTGGTATTCGACGCATTGCGAAAATCGACGGGCCAGTCCGTAAACGTCTCATTCACCACATCCCAGCCATACACGTCGAAATGCTCCACCATCTTGTACACCCAGTCGCGGTATACGAAGCCGATGGCGTCATTGACAAGCTCGCCGGCCAGTTCGGGCGTGGGCCTGAAGACGGGAGCCGCGCCGGAAGGCTGGCTGCCGTCGGTCGCGACGATACGGATATTGTCGATGACGACGTCATTCGAGACGACGAGCCGGCAGGCGAATCCGCCCACGGACGCGACCGTCAGGGTGACGGGATATCTGCACCACGCCGTGGAAATGCGCGTCTGGACCTCCTGCCCATCGACGGAAACGAGTTTCAGGGTTCCTTCGCCCTCGAGGCTCTTGGCCCAGACAGAGAAGACATATTCCTTTCCGGCCTCCAACTCTGCATTGACCTGCAGGGTGGCGCCGTCGATGACCGCCTTCGCGGCATAGTCGCCGGCGAAGACGTCATACGGATCCCGGCTGCCCGGAACCATTTCAAAACCTTCAGTGACAAACCCGTCCAGGGTGCCGGTCTCGAAGTTCCAGTTCCGCTGGACGAGGGAAGCGCTGTTGTTCTTGGCCGCGTTGGCAATCACGCTGTTCAGGTAGTCGAGCTTCTGCTGGCTGTGCCAGCCGAGGGTATGGCCGAAGAGCTCATTCCCGCAGTCCTTGGCCCATCTGACCATCTGGTCGGCCTGGGAGAACACGAGGCGGCCGTCCCACTGCACAATCCCGTCATGCTTCATCTCGTTGCCGAACGTGACGGCGGCGAAATCGTTCCGGAGGATATCGGAGACATAAGAGGTGTTCCGGTAGTATTCCCAATAGGTAAATGAGACACCCAGCTTGATGCCCGCCTTCGCGGCCAGATCCTTCAGCTGATATTTGTCATAGTCAACCTCCGGGTCCTTCGGCTTCTGGGGTTCCGGTTCTTCTTTTCCGTTCTGACCGGAGGGCGTGACCGGCTGGGGATCCTTCCCGCAGGACTGTCCCGCGAGCAGGAAAAGAGCCAGCAGAATATATGCGTATAGTTTCTTCATAAGCATTTT
>JAEEGJ010015977.1_pt1 | contig 17363 bp, 17 predicted proteins | sample 8958761 | NCBI WGS metagenome assembly JAEEGJ01 (sample SAMN16246546, study PRJNA631951) | gut metagenome | biome: gut microbiome; feature: rumen; material: RS-attached | host: Bos | place: Iran: Karaj | collected 2018-10 | reverse complement strand
ACTATAAGAGGTTTATATGTCAGGTCACAGTAAATGGGCAACCATCAAGCACAAGAAAGGAATTGCTGACCAGAAGAGAGGTCAGAAGTTCACAAAACTCATCAAGGAGATCAGCGTCGCCGCAAGAATGGGCGGAGCAGATCCTGATATGAACGCAGCACTCAGAACTGCCATTCTCAAGGCAAGAGCTGAGAACATGCCCAAGGACAACATCGAGAGAGCCATCAAGAAAGGTTCCGGAGAAATGGGCAATGCAGTGTTCATGGAGCTCGTGTATGAAGGATATGCCCCTGGCGGAGTCGCCATCATCGTTGACACACTGACCGATAACAAGAACAGAACAGCAGCAGACGTCAGAAGCACTCTGACCAAGCTCGGCGGATCACTCGGATCCTCCGGTTGTGTCTCCTATATGTTCCAGACCAAGGGAGTCATCACCTATGATGCTTCCAAGTATTCCGAGGATGAGATCTTCAACGCTGCTCTCGAGAACGGTGCAGAGGATGTTTCCACAGAAGACGGAGTGATCGAGGTCACCACATCTCCTGCAGACTTCGGTACGGTTCTTGAGGCAATGCAGGCCGCCGGTTTCGAGCAGGACAGCGCTGATGTCAGCAGAATCGCTGACCAGACAGTCACCCTGGACAAGGAGAAGGCTCAGAAGGTCATGAACATCGTCGAGAGACTTGAGGATCTGGATGACGTTCAGTCCGTAGCTACAAACCTTGAGCTTCCGGACGACTTCGACGAAGAATAATTGAAATGCTGGTTCTTGGAATCGATCCGGGAATTGCAAATACAGGCTGGGGCGTAGTCGACTTTGTCGGCCAGAAGTTCCGGCCTGTTTGCTATGGTGTGATCAATACCGATACGAAGGACAATCTGGAACACCGGATTGCAGTCATTGCCGAGAGTGTCGGCCGGATTGCCGAGAAGTATCAGGTAGGCCACATCTCCATGGAAGACATCTTCTTTGCAAAGAACGAAGTCTCCGCAATCGGAGTAGCCAAGGTCATCGGAGCCATAAACTATGCCGCCTACAAGTTGGGCCTTGAGGTTTCGATGTTCACGCCTATGCAGATAAAGATGGCAATTACAGGTTTCGGAAAAGCGGAGAAGAAGCAGGTTCAGGAAATGTGCCGCATACTTCTCAAGCTCGACAAGATTCCAAGACCGGACCACGCAGCCGATGCGCTTGCCGCTGCCGTGTGTTTCTGCAATACAAGCGCCACAACAGGGAGGCTAGGCTTCATAAAATGATCAATGCAATCATCGGTCAACTTGTCTGCGTCAACGCACAGAGCGCTGTTCTTCTCGGCGGGAGCGTGGAATATGAACTGATCATCTCATCCCAGACGGCAAGGAAGCTTTCCAATCTGCAGGGGGCAGAGCGCAGCAACGTCAGGCTTCTGGCCTGGCTGCAGCACCGTGAGGACGGAATGACACTCTTCGGATTCTCCGACGAGGATGAGAGAAGGCTTTTCCTGGAACTGATCAAAGTCAACGGAATCGGCCCCAAGCAGGCGATGAAGATCCTCTCCGGAGTCAGAGTCAAAGACTTTATCTATGCTCTGGATCAGAGCGATGTCAACTTCCTTTCGAAGATTCCCGGCCTGGGTGCCAAGACATCGCAGAAGATAATCCTTGCCCTAAGGGATACGCTTGTCTTTACGAAGGAAGCTTCCAAACCCCAGAATGTGGCTACAGGTAATTCCAAGAAGTATCAGGATATAATCGATGCCCTAGTTGAGATGGGATACGACAAGAAGAAGGTCATGGAGACCATTGCCAATCTCCTCAAGGACAATGAGCAGTATGTGGCGACCCACAACCAGAGCGCTGTTGAGGAATGGCTTTTCCGCAGCGCAGTGGTGGGACTGAGCTGACAAGGTGGTTTAGAAGATGGATGACGTTGATTTCCTGCAGAGCACATCTATAATGTCCACCTCCGCTCAGGAGGCAGATGCACAGGAGAACATCCTCAGGCCCAAGTTCCTGAAGGATTTCCAGGGGCAGAAGAAGATCAAGGAGAACCTCGGTGTCTTCATCACGGCAGCCCGTGAGAGGGGCGAGGCCCTTGACCACGTGTTCCTGATCGGCCCTCCGGGACTGGGAAAGACCACACTGGCATCCATCGTGGCCAATGAGATGGGCTCCGAGATCCGCATGACAAGCGCACCTGCCCTGGACAAGCCGAAGGACCTTGCCGGAATCCTGACAAATGTCACGGAGAACTCCGTTTTCTTCATAGATGAGATACACCGCCTGAAGCCCGCCCTGGAGGAGATGCTCTACATCGCCATGGAGGACTTTGAGATAGACTGGGTCATAGGGCAGGGCCCCAGCGCCCGCACCATGAGGATCCCAATCCCTCATTTCACCCTGATCGGAGCCACAACAAAGGCCGGTATGGTCAGCTCTCCGCTTCAGACAAGGTTCGGCATAAACTGCCGCATCGAGTTCTACAATGAGCAGGAGCTTGGACAGATCATCAAGAGAAGCGCATCGCTGATCAATGTCCCCATTGAGGATGAGGCGGTGACGCTTCTTGCAAAGTGCTCAAGGGGAACCCCCAGAATCGCCAACAGGCTTCTGAGACGCTTCAGGGACTTCGCGGAGGTGAAGTCAAACGGCGTCATCACGCCTGAGGTGGTCAACAGCAGCATCAAGAACCTGGGCATTGACCTGAACGGTCTTGAGGACCAGGACCGCAACATTCTCAGGACAATCATAGAGTTCTACGGCGGAGGCCCTGTCGGGGCGGAGACTCTCTCCATCTCTGTAGGAGAGGCGATTGAGTCCCTTGAGGACTTCTATGAGCCGTACCTGATCCAGAAGGGCTACCTCAAGAGAACCCCGCGCGGCCGCATGGTCACCGCAAAGGCCTATGAGCTTCTGGGTCTCCAGGACCTGATGCAGGCCCAGATGAACACCAACGGCAGCAACTTCCTGCCTGGATTCGGTGGCGCAGGGGACCAGCAGGGTACCTTGGACCTGTTTGAATAATTACTTATTGGGTTTGAAGATATGAAAATCAGTGAATTCACTTTCGAGCTTCCTCAGGAGCTTATCGCCCAGACACCGGCGCAGAGGCGCGGTGACGACAGGCTTCTTGCGATTGACCGCAAAACCGGTGAGTACCGGGACCTTCACATGAGCGATTTCCCGTCTCTGATAGAGCCGGGCAGCGTGGTCGTGGTCAATGACACCCGTGTGCGCAAGGCACGTGTGTTCGGCATCTCCGAGACAGGAGGGAAGGTGGAGTTCCTTTTCACAGGCGCAGTGGGCCCTGACCGCTGGCAGGCCATGGTCTCCAAGAGCCGCAAGCAGCGCCCGGGCAAGGGTTTTGAGTTCCTCACACCGTCCGGGGAGCTTTACTGCAAGGCCGTGATAGATACTGATGTTGATGACAATGACTCCGGCTCAAGCCTGAAGGTGGTCCGCTTTGACAGGCCTGTCGACGAGTCCTTCTTCCAGGTCTGCGGCCATGTGCCTCTTCCTCCTTATATCAAACGTGAGGATGACTTCAACGACGAGAAGCGCTACCAGACGATCTTCGCCAATGAGTGCGGCTCAATGGCCAGCCCCACAGCCGGTCTTCATTTCACACCTGAGATGGTGACAGAGCTGGAGAAGAAGGGCGTTGAGATCCTTCACATAACCCTTCATGTGGGCATGGGCACGTTCCTTCCCGTCAGGACGGAGAACCTTGAGGACCATGTGATGCACACCGAGAGCTACCATGTCTCCGAGGATGTGGCCCAGAAGATAAACAGGGCAAAGGCCGAAGGCCGCAGGATAGTTGCCATAGGCACAACCAGCGTCAGGACGCTGGAGAGCGCGGTGGACAGGCAGACAGGTCTTCTTAAGGCCGGCTCAAGTGCCACGAACCTGTTCATCAAGCCCGGCTTCCAGTTCATGATAGTGGACCAGATGCTGACGAACTTCCATACCCCTGAATCCACGTTACTTGTTCTGGTGTCTGCATTTGCCGGACGAGAGCACATCCTTGCGGCATACCGCCACGCGGTTGAGGAGCGCTATCATTTCTTCAGCTACGGCGATGCCACTTTCCTTATGTAATCTTCCTCTTTAGAACTTCCAATTATAGCTGTTTCGGATTAGAATAACATTACCACTTTTACAGGAGGAACACGTGAGAAACTTTTCCAGAAAAGCTATTGCAGTGATGCTTGTCCTTCTTGCCGCAATGACATTTGTCTTTGCGCAGTCAATCAGCGAGGTCAAGCATGGTGAGTATTACGGCAAGACCGTTGTAATTCATTCAAATGATGTCCATGGTGCCCTTGAGGGCTATGCGAAGATCCCCACACTCCGCAAGTTCTATGAGGACAAGGAAGCCCTCGTCATTGTCGTCGATAACGGTGACTTCAGCCAGGGAAATCCCTATGTCAGCCTTGCAAAGGGTGCAAGCGCCATCTACATGATGAACATCGCCGGCTATGATGCTGTAGGACTCGGAAACCACGATTTTGATTTCGGATATCCTCAGCTTGCCGAGAACATCAAGGACGCCGAGTTCAAGGTTCTCTGCGCAGATGTCATGGGCCCGACAGGTGAGCTGCTCTTCCAGCCTTATCAGGTATACACCACTGGAACAGGACTCAATATCGGTTTCTTCGGCATTATCACTCCTCAGACACAGACAAAGGTCAACCCGTCACTCATCAAGGGATTCCGCTTCCCGGAGGGCAAGGACCTTTACGCTCTCTCACAGCAGGTAGTCAACCAGATGAGGACAGAGGAAAAATGTGACGTCATCATCTGTATCGGACACCTCGGAATCGATGAGTCAGCTTCCCCGAACACATCCATCGAGCTCATGAAGAACGTCAATGGAATCGACTTCTTCATCGACGGTCACTCACACTCAGTCTTCTCTGAGGAAGAGGGCCTTCCGATGCAGCAGACCGGAACCAAGTTCGCCAACGTCGGTGTCATAGTCATTGACAACGCCACAGGAAAGATCGAGGACAACTTCCTTATCCCGGCAGAGAGCATCGAGGATGATCCGGAAGTCCTTGCCGCTGCCAAGCAGATTATTGCAGAGGTCGATGCCGATTACGGTGTCAAGTTCGCTGAGTCAAAGGTTGACCTCAACGGTGATAAGACTCCTGGAAACAGAAACATGGAGACCAATAACGGTGACCTGATCACTGATTCAATGCTCTGGGCTATCGTCAGCAATCCTTCAGCCCTCGAGGTTCCGATGGAGAACGTTGTCGCTGTCACAAACGGCGGCGGAATCCGCGCATGGATCAGAAAGGGTGATGTCTCAATGAATGACATCAACACAGTCCTTCCGTTCGGAAACACTGTCGCAGTCGTCTATGTCTCAGGTGCTGAGCTTCTTGAGGCCCTTGAGGCTTCAACATACTGCACTCCTGCAGCAGTCGGCGGATTCCCACAGGTCGCAGGAATGAAGTACACGATCGACACGACAAAGGAGTATGCTCCTAACGCGGAGAGCTATCCTGAGTCAACATACTTCGGACCGTCCGAGATCAGGAGAGTCACCATCAACGAGATTAACGGCAAGCCGTTTGATCCGGCCGCCACATATGCTGTTGTCACAAACAACTTCTGTGCAGTCGGTGGAGACACCTACTATGCATTCGCTGCCGCAACATCACAGTTTGACACAGGTCTTCCTCTTGATGAGGTCCTGATGGACTACATCACAAAGGTCCTCAACGGCGTGATCGGCGAGCAGTATGCTGAGCCGCAGGGAAGAATCACTGTCATCCAGTAATAACTACCTGCCTTATAAGGGCTGAGGCTTAGGTCTCAGCCCTTTTTTTGCCCGTTTAATGAAAAATTCAAACTAAACATTGTTTAGATGGCCTTAAAATTTGAACTCTTCAGCCTAAACTTGGTTTAATTGGCCGTTTTGATTGAACATTTTGTCTGAAGAGAAAAAAACCGACCTCTCAGTCGGTTTCTGTTTTTGACCGCGGTTGGGATTGAACCAACGACAACCAGTGTGTAAGACTGGGGCTCTCCCGCTGAGCTACACGGCCGTGCTGGTAAAAGTTAGCATTTTGCCCTGATACTGTCAATATTGTCTTAACTACCTTATTAAGCTAGAATCTATGCTATGGTAATGGATTATAAGAGTGTGATTCAGGATATAGAAAGCTCAATAGGATCTGCCCGGCTGATGGCCGTCAGCAAGACCCGGACCATAGAGGAGATAATGGCCGTCTATGAGGCGGGCGTGCGTCTTTTCGGTGAGAACCATGTCCAGGAGATTGTGGCCAAGTTCCAGACAAAGCCTGCTGACCTGGAGCTTCACATGATAGGGCACCTGCAGTCCAACAAGGTGGGGAAGGTGGTTCCGCTGGTTGATATGATTGAGAGCGTTGATTCTCTTCATCTGCTTCAGAAGATCAGCAATGCGGCTGAGAAATGCGGCAAGGTGATGGATGTGCTTCTTGAGTACAACACCTCAAATGAGGCCGCAAAGAGCGGTTTTCTGACAAAAGAGGAGCTTTTTGAGTGCATTGAGGCATCGGCCTTGATGGCTGGTGTGAGAATCCGCGGCCTGATGACGGTGGGTCCTGTGGACTGCGACGCATCTCAGAAGGATGAGCTGACGGACAGGGCGTTCAAGGAGCTGGCGGCGCTGCGTGATGAGTGCAGGAGCAGGTTCGCGGATGTGGATTTCAGTATCCTTTCAATGGGGATGAGCGGGGATTACATGATCGGCGTCAGGAACGGCTCGACGGAGGTGCGCATAGGAACAGCGATCTTCGGGGCAAGGGATTACAGCAAATGAAGAGATTCATCGCAATTGTCATACTTGCATGCATGATGCTCTCAATGCCGCTTTTCAGCCTGTCGCTGGAGGGCTATGAGCCGTACAATAATGGGGAGTTCCCAAAGTGGTCGCTGGACCTCAGGCGCGCAGAGTGCATTTTCTTCGGCGGGATTCCCATCACTTTCCCTGTGAGCGCGCTTGCGTTCAACCTGGCAAATAAGGATGCGTCTTTCCTTGAGACTCTGGGGGTGGCGTGCGCCATCTCCGCGGTCATCACCGTTGTGGACTATGTCCTGGGGGTGATCAATGCGGATTGAGAGAAGCTATGACCTGACCGTGGAGGAGTCTGACCTCTCCGGCGGCAAGCTCAGGGTGGATGCCTTTCTGGCACAGCGAATCACTGAGCTGTCCAGGTCAGCGCTCACTGGTGATGAGTGCAGCATCCTGATCAACGGCAAGAAGGCGAAGAAGAGCGACAAGGTGGCCCTGGGTGACCGCGTTGAGCTCAGCTATGTGGCTGATGTCTTTGAGAAGGTCGAGCCTGAGGATATTGAGCTGGACGTCCTTTATGAGGACTCCGACATGCTTGTGATAAACAAGGCCCAGGGGATGGTGGTCCATCCGGGGGCCGGGAACACGCACGGGACCATTGTCAACGCGCTTGCATACCGCTACGGACAGGACTTCATTGACCAGATGGCTGATGAGTGCGACATCTCAAGGCCCGGCATCGTGCACAGGCTGGACAAGGACACAAGCGGAGTGATGGTCATTGCGCTTAACCCGCGTGCCCATGCCGCATTGAGCGAGCAGTTCCAGAACAGGGAGATTGAGAAGTACTACTATGCCTTCTGTGACGGGATCTTCCAGGATCATGAGGATGACATAGAGTGCATGATCGCCCGTGACCGCAATGACCGCAAGCTGTTCGCGCCTGTAAGGGAGCAGCGCGAGTACATCATTCAGGGCGGTCTCTCGGCAAAGAGGACGGCGGAGATCGAGAATGAGGTCTACAACGATCCCAAGTACAGGATCGGCGGGTCCCTGGACAGGGTTCAGGGGAAGTACAGCAAGAGCCATTATGAGGTTGTCAGGCAGCTTCCGCAGGCTGCTCTGGTGAAGGTCCGCATCTACACGGGAAGGACGCATCAGATAAGGGTGCACATGAAGTACATCGGACATCCTGTGATAGGGGATGTGATGTACAACAGCAGACTCTCGAGGTTCCCCGGCGAGCCGCTGATGCTTCACAGCGCCATACTGGAGATAGCCCATCCGACGACTGGGGAGATGATGCGCTTCGAGGCTCCGCTTCCGGAGAGGTTCAAGGTCCTTGAGGAGAAACTGAGAAACAGCTGATATGGAAGGAATTGTATTAAGGTCCATCAACAATATATACTCGGTGCGCTCTGAAGAGGGTGTGGTGTACAGCTGCAGGATCAAGGGAAAGCAGCTCGCCCAGGCAAAGGGAGAGTACAATCCCATAGTGGTGGGTGATGTGGTTGACTTCACCTTGTCCGGTGAGGGGTCATCTGAGGGGCTTGTGACATTCCGTCATGACAGGAGAAGCGAGTTCTCCAGATGGAATGACAAGAGGTCCCTCAACCAGACGATCTGCGCCAACATGGATGTTGTGGTCTGTGTCTGCAGCGTGGAGAGCCCGCCGTTCAGGCCAAGGTTCATAGACAGGGTCATAGCCTGCTGCAAGAGCGTTCCCGTGATGATAGTGCTGAACAAGTGCGATATCCTTTTGACCGAGGACGAGCTTGAAAGATTTGAGTTGTATAAGAAACTGGGCTATCAGACAGCCAGTGTCTCCGCGGAGACCGGTGAGAATGTTGAGCGCTTCGTGAAGATGCTGGAGGGTAAGACAGCGGCCTTTGTAGGACAGAGCGGAGTGGGTAAGAGCTCATTGATCAACCGCATCCTGGGAACCGACCAGAGGGTCGGGGACCTGAATGCCAAGTACAACAGGGGCAACCATACCACCAACCATGCGCTGATGCTGGACGGCCCGGGATTCACGCTCATAGACACTCCGGGTTTCAGGGAGATATCGGTGCCGCATGATGATCCGCATCTTGTGGCCCAGTCGTTCCCGGAGTTCGTGAAGGCATCTGCTAAGTGCGCCTATGACGGGTGCCTTCATGTCAATGAGCCGGACTGCGAGGTCAGGCGTCTTGTCGAGAAAGGAAAGATCAACGCTGACAGGTATGAGAGTTACCTGCGCATGCTCGATACAATGGAAGACAGACTTCCCGTCTGGGGAAGGAACTGGGGCAGAAAATGTTCAAAAGGACAGCAGTAGATCTGGGGCTTGACCTGGTCCTGAAAGCCGTCTCGGGCCATGCTTTGAGTCCGAACGGGTCTCAGGCGGTCATTAATGCCATACCAGTATTTCATCAGGAAGAATATCTTAAGAGACAGAGCCAGGTCTCAGCCGTCATGTTTGCGATCTCAGAGGCAAGCTCTGAGAACGACATGAGGGTGGAGTCTTTTCCTGACCTTGGCCCTGTGTTTGACTCAATAATGCGCAATCCCACCATGTCCCTTGAGGGGGAGCAGGTGTTCAATGTGGGCCTTTACATCAGAAGCGCAAGACTTCTCAGGACCCTTCTGGGTCTGTCCCTAAGGCTCGGATGCAAGGACAAGGACAGCGGTGTTGACTCCATAATCACCGAGATTCCTGAGAACCTGCTTTATCTTGAGCAGGAGATATTCAGGATCCTGGAGTCCCCTGGTGTGGTCAAGGAGAATTATCCTACCATCAAGGCACTCAGGGAGAAGGCAGACTCAAGACGCATGGAGAGAAGCCGCCTGGCCGCGGACCTGATGAGAAGCAACTCATCCATCATGCAGTCTGACGCCGCCGTCATGCGTGACGGCAGGATTCTTCTTCCGGTGCGCAACGAATCAAAGTCCATGCTTGACGGTTATGTGCAGAGCGCTTCCTCAAGCGGCGGTACCGTGTTCATGGAGCCGTTCAGGCTTGTTGACATGAACAATGCCGTGATCATGGCTCAGGAGGAGATCCAGCTGGAGATCGCGCGCCTGATCGGAAAGCTCTCCGACATGGTCAGGGAGTCCGAGGAGGACCTGAGGATCCTGAGCTCCCAGGTCACAGAGGCCGATTTCCTCTATGCTTTTGCATCCTGGGCGAAGTCGAATGACTGCTGCAGGGTCCAGATAGGAGAGCCTTCTGTTCCGGGCGATTACAGCTGTAACCTCATACATGCAAGGCATCCGCTTCTGGGGGCCAAATGTGTTCCGATCGACCTCTCAGTGCCGTCCGGAATTAAGGCCGTGGTGCTTACCGGACCGAACGCAGGAGGAAAGACAGTCACCATGAAGACGGTGGGGCTGTTCTCCCTGCTGAACCAGATCTGCGGCTATGTGCCTGCGTCCGACGGAAGCAGGATGGCCCTGTTCGACAGGGTCTTCACAGATATCGGAGATGACCAGAGCATAGAGAACCACCTGTCCACGTTCAGCGGCCACATGAAGAGCATAGGCTTCATACTGCGCACCATGACCAAGGATTCTCTTGTGATACTGGATGAGCTTGGAAGCGGTACGGATCCTCAGGAGGGAGCTGCTCTTGCACGCTCAATTCTTGAGTTCTGCACTAAAAAAGGCAGCCTTACCCTTACTACAAGCCATCATGGAGTTTTGAAGCAGTATGCCTATGGCTCTGATATAGTCCTGAACGCCTCCATGGAATTCGATGAGAAGACCCTTGAGCCGACGTTCCGTGTCATTGAGGGTCTTCCCGGTGAGAGCCATGCCATTGACACGGCCCGCCGCATGAGACTGCCCAAGAGCGTGACCCTGTCAGCTCAGAAATACATGGGCCAGGAGGCCATGAAAATATCCTCCATCATCCGCAACCTCGAGACCCTAAGGCGTGAGGCCGACGAGAGAAAGGCAGAGCTAGAGAGAAGGCTGCGCGGTGTTGAGAACGAGGAGAATCACATAGCCAAGGAGAAGCGCAGGCTCCAGGCCTACGAGAACAGGCTCAAGCACCAGAAGCTCAACGAGTTCGATGACTTCATGCGCACATCCCGCCGGGATATGGAGAACATGGTAGCTGAGCTCAGAAGCGGTGAGATAACACGTGAGAAGACCTTGAAGATGAAGGCAATGTTCACTGACCTTCAGGAGAAGGAGGAGGCCTTCAAGGCCGCCCTTGATGCTGAGGCTGAGGAGCTGGATGCAAAGCAGCTTGAGGAGGATAACTCATCTGCTGACAGCGTTGAGCTCAAGGTCGGAATGGATGTGCTTTGCGGCCCGTCAAAGAGGGAGGGCACAGTAGTGCGCAACCTCGGAAAGGGTAAATGGCAGGTTGCAATCGGTCCTATGAAGTTCACCTTCAAGGAAACTGAGCTGACTGTTCCCAGACGCAGCCAGTCCGTGCGCTCCTATTCCTTTGACTCAGGCTCCAGGGCACCGGCTCCGAAGATGAGCCTTGATCTCAGGGGTTACAGGCTTTTGGAGGCACTGGATGCCATTGACTCACAGATTGAGGCCTGCTGCGTCCATGGAATAAAGAGTTTCTCCATCATCCACGGTTACGGAGACGGAATCCTGTCCACCGGAATCCACAAGCATCTGGGGCAGAACTCACTTGTTGAGAGCTATAGGTTCGCACTTCCTGATGACGGAGGGCAGGGCAAGACCTATGTCACGCTGAAATAGGAGAGGCCATGGAAAAGGAATCAGGTGTTGTTGCACTGAGAAATCTCAAGACGGATAAGGTTTATCTCTTTTTCTCAAAGGATATTAAGAAGGACTGCGTGGACATGCGCTTCAAGCTGGACCTGGGCATGCACCCCTGCGCGTCTCTTCAGAAGGATTATACCCAGACAGGTCTTGAGGTCTTCAGGTTCGACACCATTGAGCGCACCGATGATGAGGGCAGGCTTTCTGCTCTCTCAGAGGGTCTTGATCTTTATAAGTGATCAGATTCTTCCGGTCTTTCTGTCGTGCTGGATCAGGGTTCTGATGGACTCAACTGCAAGGTGGCAGATCTGTGTGGTGTCATGGAGCTTGGGGTTGTCCATTCCAAGGGCCTCACGCTCCTGGTTTCCGACCACGAAGAACACAGAGCCGCAGCGGGCACGGAGGAAGCTTGCCACGGTGAAAAGGGTGGCGCTCTCCATCTCCGAAGCAAGGACGCCAAGGCGCTTCCAGGCCTCCCACTTGTTCTGAAGCTCATAGCTTACCGGCATGATCTCAGGGTTGTGCTGGCCGTAGAAGGAGTCCTTGCACTGCACAATGCCCAGATGATGTCTTACTCCCATCTTCTCTGAGGCCTCTTTGATTGCCGTCACCACCTCATAGTCAGCTACTGCCGGAAACTCTATCGGGGCATACTCACGGCTGGTTCCGTCCATCCTGACGGCACCTGTGGCTATGACGGCATCGCCGCCCATGACAGGAAGGGCTATGCCTCCGCAGGTTCCCATCCTGATGAAGGTGTCAGCTCCGCATTTGTAGAGCTCCTCCATGGCAATGGAGGCGGAAGGTCCGCCGATGCCAGTTGAGGTGACGCTGACAGGAGTCCCGTCAATATGGCCTGTATATGTCACATATTCCCTGGAGTCTGCAACCTGTTCGGCATCGTCCAGAAAGCCTGCGATCACAGGGACGCGCTTGGGGTCTCCGGGCAGGATGACGTATTTGCCGACATCACCTTTCTTTATCCTGAGGTGGTACTGAATACCGGTTCCGTTCATGTAATCTGACATATTAGGCCTCCGTATCTATTATTTGAGCAGCTTCTCCAATTTGTCTAGGTCTTCATTTGTCGTGGACCAGCTGGTGGCGAATCTCACTGCGGTGTGATCCTCGTCAACAATCTCCCAGCGCTCGAATCCAACATCCTTCTTGAGCCTCTCGATCGTGTCGTTGTCCAGGATGACGAACTGCTGGTTTGTGGGGGACTCCAGGAAGAAGGGGATGCCTGCATTCCTCATGATTGTCTTGATTCTCTCAGCCATGTCTATGGCATGTTTTGCGATCCTGAAGTAAAGGCCGTCGGTGAAGAGGGTGTCGAACTGGACTCCGAGAAGGCGGCCCTTGGCAAGGAGGGCTCCGTTCTGTTTCTTCATCGTCAGAAAGTGCTTAGGCCTGTTGTTGTGGGTGAAGACCACGGCCTCTCCGCAGAGGGCTCCGACCTTTGTGCCTCCGATGTAGAAGACATCGCAGAGACGGGCGATGTCTGGCAATGTGACATCTGTCTGATAGCTCATGAGGCCGTAGCCGAGCCTTGCTCCGTCCAAAAACAGGTTCAGGCCGAACTCGTGACAGGTCTCAGATATCTGACTCAGCTCTGAGAGGGAGTAGAGTGTGCCGTACTCCGTGGGGTGTGAGATGTAGACCATGCCCGGGAAGACCATGTGGTCCTTTGCATCCTGCTTCTCGAAGATCTCGACAAAGCTTCTGATGTCCTTGGCCTGGAGTTTTCCCATCACCTGGGGAAGCTCAAACACCTTGTGCCCGGTATACTCAATGGCACCTGCCTCATGGCAGCTGATGTGTCCGGTCTTGGCTGCAATGACGCCCTGATAGCGCTGAAGCATTGCTGCAATGATGACCTGGTTTGTCTGAGTACCTCCGCAAATGAACTCAACCTGAGCATCTGGGGCATTGCAAGCCGCCTTTATCTTTTCTTCCGCTGAGGCGCAGAACTTATCGGCGCCATAGCCTGAGACCTGCTCCAGGTTGGTCCTCTCAAAGGCCTTGAGGATCTCCGGTGTGCATCCTGTGGTGTAATCTGATTCAAATGTCAGCATCTTTCTCTCCCTGCGAATAGCAGGAAAATGATTGCATTACGCTAATCCTTTGTCAATAAAAAAAGAGCGTTCCATAAATGCCCACTTGGAACGCTCAACTTCACATTGAAAAAAATTAAGAGAGTTATGAAGTGATTACAGTGTACAGGTCCGTCAAATTTATGTCAATAATTTTTTTAAAAAATCTCAAAAAATAGAATGAAAAAATTTTTATGTGATGTGGCTGGCCTTTTTATAAATAGATTTCATTTTACAAGAATAAGTGTTGTTTAAAATTTCCCATTAAATTAGTATTAAAAAAGATTATTCCAAGGATGGTTCAGAATGGAGATTCAGATTCAGGATTTGGTCCAGTCGATCAAACGTGACGGCATTGAGGAGGCCCGCAAGGAGGCCGATGCCATTGTTGCCGCAGCAAAGGTCCAGGCGGAGGAGATCATAGCCGCATCAAAGACCGAGGCCGAGAAGAACATAGAGAATGCGAACCGCGAGATAGAGAGCTCAAAGGCACTGATCAAGCAGGCCGAGCGTGATGCTGTTCTTTCAGTCAAGAAGGAGCTTGCACTTGTGATCCAGCGCATTCTTGCTGAGAAGGTGGCAAAGGAGCTAACTGAGGAAAGCCTCGCGAAGCTCGTTGTTGCAGCCATCAACGGAGATGACCCGGCAAAGTATTCTGTCGAGATCGGCAGCGCTAAGGCCGCTCTGAAGAGTGCCCTAGCCAGGGAGATAGAGAAGGGCCTTGAGATCCATCCTGTGAAGGGTGCTGGAATGAGGCTCTGCTGCAAGGACGGCTCGGGCTTCTATGATTTCTCCGACGACGAGATCGCAGCTCTTCTCAGGCCGTTTCTTGGCGAGATGAAGATCTGAGGAGGTCAGATGCCTTCCAGGTATTATTTTCTAGCAAGTATCCCCATGCTCAGGTTCCAGGACCATGCTCCCATCACTTGGGAGAGGTTCCTGTCCGAGGCGAGGGGAAACATCTCCGAGGCTGACTACAGGCTGCTCTGCGCGCTTGATGGCGGCTCTGACTGCGGCAATGCTTTCCTCAAGTCATGGAACAGCATGAACGCAAGTCTGGACACTGCCATCAATGACCAGAGGAAAGCCTTGCTGGGCCGGGATGACACATCCGGCATCATGTTCAGGGACCTGGACATGGAGCAGGCGTGCAGTGCGGCCATGTCGGCTAAGAATCCCCTTGAGGCGGAGCTTTTCCTGATGAGGTTCAGGTATGACTGGCTTGAGGGGGAGAAAGGCTATGATCCCTTCTCGGAGAAAGCGCTTCTGTGCTACGCGCTTCAGCTGAGGATCCTGCTGAGAAAGGATCTGTTCACTGTTGAGTCGGGAAACCGTGAGTACAGCGCGGTGTTCGACAAACTGCAGAAAGAAATTATTACGGATTAACGGAGTGAATATGGCAAAGACAATTGGACATGTGGCCGGCGTGAACGGAAACCTTGTCACTGTTAGCTTTGAGGGAGCCATCTCCAAGAACGAGGTCGCGTTCGTGCATACGGGCGACACCAGGCTCAAGGGAGAGGTCATCAGGGTCAACGGAAGCAAGGCCAGCATGCAGGTCTATGAGATGACTAACGGAATCCAGGTCGGCGATGAGGTGGAGTTCACTGGCGAGCTCATGAGCGTTGAGCTCGGGCCGGGACTTCTGACCCAGATCTACGACGGACTCCAGAACCCGCTCCCGTCACTTGCGGAGAACTGCGGATTCTTCCTTCAGAGGGGTGTCTACCTTGACCCGATCCCCAACAAGGACTGGGAATTCACTCCGGTTGCAAAGGTCGGTGACACACTCAGGCCTGGCGACACGTTCGGAACAGTTCCTGAGGGAATCTTCACCCACAGGATCATGCTTCCGTTCGGTTTCGAGGATGTTGACTGGAAGATCACCGCTATTGCGGAGAAGGGAACATACAACGTCAGGGACAACGTGGCCACAGTAGTCAGCCCCAAGGGCGATGAGAGAAAGCTCACCATGGTCTTCAGCTGGCCCGTCAAGAAGGCTGTCAGCTGCTATGACGAGCGCCTCAGACCTGATGAGACACTGATCATGAAGATCAGGATAATCGATACCTTCCTTCCTGTCGCAAAGGGCGGAACATTCTGTGTCCCGGGTCCTTTCGGTGCAGGTAAGACAGTCCTCCAGCACATGGAGAGCCGTAACGCGGACGTTGATATCGTAATCATCGCAGCCTGCGGAGAGCGTGCAGGTGAGGTCGTCGAGGTCCTGAAGGAGTTCCCTGAGCTGCTTGACCCCAAGACAGGCCGCTCACTGATGGAGAGGACCATCATAATCTGCAACACATCCTCAATGCCGGTCGCGGCAAGAGAGGCATCGGTCTATACCGCCATCACGATGGCTGAGTATTACAGGCAGATGGGACTGAACGTCCTGCTTCTGGCTGACTCAACAAGCCGTTGGGCTCAGGCCATGAGAGAGATGAGCGGAAGACTTGAGGAGATTCCGGGTGAGGAGGCTTTCCCGGCATACCTCGAGTCCGTCATCGCCGCATTCTACGAGCGTGCCGGTAAGGTCCGCCTCCATGACGGAAGCATCGGTTCGGTCACCATCGGCGGTACGGTCAGCCCTGCCGGCGGTAACTTCGAGGAGCCTGTCACACAGGCCACCCTGAAGGTCGTGGGAGCATTCCACGGTCTCTCAAGGGAGAGGTCCGATGCCCGTAAGTATCCTGCGATCCATCCGCTGGAGTCATGGTCCAAGTACAAGGGAATCATCGACCAGAAGCTTGTGGACAACGCGCGTGAGGTCCTGTTCCGCTCCAATGAGATCAACCAGATGATGAAGGTCGTCGGAGAGGAGGGAACATCCATCGAGGATTACATCGAGTATCAGAAAGGAGAGCTCCTGGATGCGGTCTACCTGCAGCAGAACTCGTTCGACCTGGTCGATGCCGCTGTTCCTGTAGACAGGCAGAAGAAGGAGTTTGACCTACTTTATAAGGTATTGATGGCCAAATTCGGAATAGATAGCAAGAAGGATGTCAGAGCTTTCTTCAACCAGCTGAGGCAGAAGTTCCTCGACTGGAACAGCGTCCTGACAACCGATGAGCGCTATGAGAAATATGAGAATGAGATCAATGATCTCTACCTTTCCAAGGTGAAGGAGGGCTGAGATGAACAAGGTCTACACAAAGATTGAGTCCATTGTCGGAAACGTCATCACCGTCCGTGCCACAGGCGTCAAGTACAACGACCTCGCGATGGTCGGAAACAGCTATGCCAACGTCATCAAGCTTGACGGCGATCTTGTCAGCCTGCAGGTATTCGCAGGTGCCCAGGGCGTCAGGACCAACGATCCTGTCAGGTTCCTGGGTGTCCCGATGCGTGTCAGCTACTCCGACAACCTGATGGGCAGGGTCTTCGACGGATCCGGCAAGCCCAGGGACAACGGTCCTGAGCTGGACGAGAACATGGTCGAGATCGGCGGACCGTCGGTCAACCCGGCTAAGAGAATCGTCCCCAAGAACCTGATCCGCACCGGTATCCCGATGATTGACGTGTTCAACACACTGGTCGAGAGCCAGAAGCTTCCGATCTTCTCCGTCTCCGGAGAGCCGTACAACGAGCTTTTGGCACGTATAGCCATGCAGGCTGAGGTCGACCTGATCATCCTCGGCGGCATGGGCCTCAAATATGATGACTACCTGTTCTTCAGGGACACCCTGGAGCAGAGCGGAGCCATGTCAAGGACGATCATGTTCATCCACACTGCAAGCGACCCGACGGTCGAGTGCACCATGATCCCTGACATG
>JAEEGJ010015976.1_pt1 | contig 17364 bp, 15 predicted proteins | sample 8958761 | NCBI WGS metagenome assembly JAEEGJ01 (sample SAMN16246546, study PRJNA631951) | gut metagenome | biome: gut microbiome; feature: rumen; material: RS-attached | host: Bos | place: Iran: Karaj | collected 2018-10 | reverse complement strand
ACTTGTAGTAAATCTTACCGGTGATCTTCTTGTCACTTTCTCTCAGATAGGCGATCCTCTGGCTTGATTGCTTATTTGCAATGGTATCGTTGATCATTGACTCATATTGCTAAGCTGACTTGTTGACGTTGGCTTCTGCATCGCTGCGAAGCAGAGCCGGGTCTCCGAGGCCGATGATATCGTCGGAAGTGAGGCTGCCGACGATTACAGAGTCAGCATAAGTGACATCTGCAGGCAGTTCGAACTCGGCGCCGCTCTCACGCGGGAAAACAAAAGTCGATTCAGGAATCAAGTCTTTGTCAACGACAATCTTGGTAATGTTCACGCCCTGCATTCCCTTGGGTTTTGCGAAGACAAACCTGAGTTTGGAGACGGCACGTGTTATCCGGACGACAGGGACATTTTGTTTGATCTCTTCGTCTGTGATGCTTATACCTTTTTTGAGGAATCTGAGGTCAACGCCGGTACCGCTTGTGGAAGTAGTTCCGTCATTGTTGCGTGGACGATTGAAGAAGCCGCTTATGGGCAGGCCAGGGCCGGATGCGCTGCCGCCATTGATGGCACGAATGGCAGTGCTGTCGGACTTTGGCGCAGTAATGCCGAAATAATCGGCAGTACCGTTCACGCCGAAGGCAGCCTCCTTCAATTGGGCACGGGTCGAAGTCTTCGACAATTGGTTGCCAATAGACGGGCCATTTGCCAATACATAAAAGTCGAACTTCATATCATTTTCGTCGCGATCCATAATGGAGCCTGGAATCAGCATGGGGACCTCATAGGTGGTCTGGTTTGTCCACTGGTTGTAGTATCCGCTGGGACGTTGAGTGGTATTCGTCCAACCTTCGCTGAGATTCACATAACTATATGAAACAGCCTGCTGGCCATCCTTGTCGGTTTCACCGGCAGCCTGATGGTTGAACATCCACACTTGTACATTATAAATCATCGACTCGGGATCGACGCCGGCCACGTCACCAGCAGCAGCCTTTGTTGCAGGCATACCCGGTACTGTGACTCTTACGGTCAGAACTCTTGCATTTGGATCTGGATTGTCCGGTCCAAGGTTATCATTGCAGGAGCTGAGCGCGATCAGACCCGACAGCATCAACACTGTCAGCAAGCTCTTCGCAACTCGCTTGAGGGTCCTCTCTTCGTTTTTTCCTGTCCGCCTCATTATTCTTTCTCTTAAATTCTTGTTTAAATAATTAATTAAGTATCGGATCAAAATCCAGACCCGGTTTCCAGTCAAGCTGGACATCTACGCCGACCACGAGATCGAGTTCGGGATCAGGTTCCGGTTCAGGTGGACCTGCAGGCGGAAGCGGGGGCTCCGGAACAAAGCTTCCGTCAGCCAGCAACCAGCCCATAATGAGCTTGAGGTTTGCTGCTGGAAGAGGTTCACCGGCATAAATCGTACTCTTTGTGACAGTACCGTTCGAAAGAGTAACGTACAGATGTACTGCCCAGTATACAGGCTGATTGTCGAAGGTCGTCAATGTTCCAGCAGTACGGCTGGAAAAACCGACGCCACAGAAAATCACAGGAGTACGTTTCCACAACTGCCACCTGTACATTACCGGCGTAACGGAAGGCTGGGGCAGGACACTTGCTTTGTCGACATAGGGCTGAGCGTCGATGAGATCAGCCTTGACAAGAGTATGCGCCGTATATGTGTATGTACTGTCCTGAAGATTGAATCCGTCGGCAAGACCTTCGATCTCGCAACGGATATTGCGAAAAGCGCAGGAATCAACGTTCAGGAGGATACCTCCGGCATCGTTTGCCATAAACAGATCGACATCGTAGTGCTGGCGCACTTTGTGGTCGTGTATGATCTGCATGGTCTTCCTGGCTGAAAACAGACCAGTCTTGTGGCTAGCTACCACATCCTCTGCATTCTGGTCAAAATAGGAACCGGCAGACGTTTCGTCACCGGTAAGCCGCACGACACCATTGTCGGCAAGATTGGCCGCTACAAGGTTGTTGTAATCACCTGCATTGAGCTGCAGGGTGTAAGACTTCTCGCCGGCATTCCATATCTCGTCCGCGACGAACACACGTTCATCAGCGGGCAGGGCATAGAACGAAAGGTCAGCGTCGTGCGCGGTTTCCACAAAGATATCGCTAAGGTAATCCTCGATGGCCTCCCTAAGAGGACGATTCTTATAGGTACCTAACTTGGTGTCGAGTTCCTGCTCCTTATTGGTGATAAGGCGCACGTGATAGTCGACTATAACTTCTTCGGGGCAGTTGACGAGCTGCTCGTCGATCAGGCTGCAGCCTCCGCTGAGGACGGCCAGACCGACGATGCTCATCGCACCTGCAAGCGCTGTGACTAACCTTTTCACTTAGTGCTTATTTTAAAAATTGAATAATAAATTACGTATTAACAACTGATTACTTCAGTTCAACATCGAAGCTGAGACCAGCCTTCCAAGAGAGATCTACCGACAGACCGAAATTCATCTCGGCTGAACGGAGGTCAGGAACAGTAGAGTATGCGCCCTTAAGGGATGTGATAGTGAAATTGGCTGTTGTCACGAAATCCTGCATGAATACGCTGTATGAGCTTATAAGAGGGTAATAGTACTCAGCGCTCCTAAGGCTAGCCAACTGACCCTGTACTGAACTCATCGCGTCGGCGGTGGTCTTTGTAAGGTCAAGAGTTCCTACAAGATAGAAGATACCATCCTTAGGGATGAGGTTGGCATTGCCATAGAAAGGCTTGCCGGTCTTGTTCTTGAGTTCGAGAGCCACCAGCACATTGTTCTGTTTGGCGTTTTCACCGCTTACACGGTTGTCGAACACCATGGTGTACAAAGGAGCAGAAGCTGTAGAAGAGAGCGATACTGCTGAAGTGCCGAAATATGTATCATAAACGACATTGTCAAATGACACACCGGATGCAGGAATCCAGTTCCAAGCAACCTGACTGGGCTGTCCGGCTACGAGGATTCCAACAAGCTCGAACATACCGTCAGCAATTGCGATTGCCTGGTCGGGTTCAGCACTGGCCGCTCCGTAAATGCGGGTTTGAATGGCATTGCGGTTGTCTGAGATAGTATTAGCGGTTGTAGCATCACTGGGAGCTGCGATTTTAACGGTAGACTTGAGAAGTGCGGTACCGTAGTTGATATTGTTCCGGAGAGCAACACCCTTGGTTGAAGCGGAAACAATACCCTTATCGGTCCAGTTCTTTGCGGTCCAACTGCTAGCAGCATCCCAGGTAGCAACTGTTACAGGGTAATCGCTCTCTGCCACTTCCTCGCTGGTCACACGGATAGGAGAAACTGCCCAATATGCGAGTTCAACGGGATAAGCGTATTTGTTAAGTTGTGCAATTGGATTAGTACCCGGACCCATGACAGTGGCAGCAGCATAACCAAATTGTTTGTTGCTGACAGTGAGCTGGGCTACACCAGCGGGAAGACCGAGGTTGCAAGGGAAGTTGGCATCCACACCGTCAAGGTTTGCGTGAAGATCGATCTTGGCTTTGATGGCATTGGCGATGGTCTTGACATTAGCGGCAGCGATAGAACCGGTCTTGGTAAGGCTGGTGCAGATACCCGCCAGAGTGTCGAGGATGGCCTGAACTGCAGGTGCCGAACCGGCACGGACTTCATTTTTCTGAATGGTAACCAGCTCATTGTATGCGTCTACGAGGGGAGTTGCAGTGATATCGAAATCAGTGCTGGCAGCCAATTCTGCCCAACCTGCAGCTGAGATAACATCGTTGAGGATAGCAGCAAGTTTTGTGGTAGCCGCATTGAAGGCAGTTGCATCAGTAGCGATAGGAGCCAAGTCGAAATGTGTGGTAGCCTTGCTTGTGCCGACATTGAAACCCATCTTGCCGAACTGCTTGTCGCTGGCGCCGGAAGCTTTTGTTGCAATACCGTAGAAAGCCATGCTCTTGATGCCGACAGGCATTGTCAGGGTATATACCTTAGATGATTTATCTGCAGTGATTTCACCGGCGGCAAGAGAGCCGAGATTATATTTGAAATTAGCAGTGAAATCATTATTATCAGTAGTCAGATCATCTTTAGAAACAAAGAGGCTCATCTGATCCATACCACGGAAGGCTGTGCCGTCCTGGACTTCAGCGGCAGTAGCTTTGGTATTGGCCTTGGTAGCGATGTTGATGGTCATTGAAGAAACGACCTCACCTTTCTTCGCACCGTTGTTTGAGGGCATCTCAATCTGTTCGTTGCAAGATGCCAAACCGAGGAGTGCAACAACACCCAACAAAAGAGTAAGTTTTTTCATTACTTGGTAAACTTTAAATATGTTAATAATATAATTGATTGTTCTATAGATTATTGGTTATCGCGTTACCATATATGTCACGCGTATATATCCTCTCGCCCACGTGTGCATTGTGCTCGATTACGTGCTCCATATCGGAGAGATTTTTCCTGGCGGTCTCATCGCCGTTGGCAGCAGCCTTGCGGAGTGCTGTGAGGGCTTCATTGGTCCTGCCGTTGTAGAACAGGGCGACGCCGTATGCGCTCAGGGCACGGTCATCATCCTTCACTTCTTCGAGAAGACGGAGAGCCTCGGCATAACGGCCGGCATTGATGTGTGCGATAGCCTCGTTGATCTGGAGGGCAGTGGCGTCAGGCACGTAATCGTAATAGATGCGGATGTAACCTGAGTTACGCTGGTCAGAGAGGAGGTCCCTGCGGAGCACCTCGAACACCTTGCCGCCTTCGAGAGCTTTGAGACGCTGCTCGCGGCGGGTTGCGTCGGGCTCGTTGTCGATGATGTCAAGCACCTGGTTTATCTGGGCCAGGGTCAGGTTTTCACTGCCTCCGGCAAGACGCAGGTCGTTGACCTGGTCGCGGAATTCGCTCCAAGCCTCGCCGCCGGTATTCGACTCGAACAGCTTGTCAGGAATCCTGATACGGTTCTGTACATATTTCTGGAGCGCCCTTGCACGGCCTGAAGACAGATCCTGATTGTGTTTCACTCCACCTTCGATTGAAGCAAGACCGACGATCTGGATGCAACTCACCGAGCTGGTGGTATCGTCCATAATCTGGCTGGTGATGTCTATGATCTGGTCGAGGATGGGACCGTTGTCGCGGAAATCGTGCTTGAGCACGGTCTTGTCGAGCTCGAAGTGCACGTAGAGCGGGCCTTCCATCTTGCGCAGGATCACATCCGGGGTGTAAGGACGGTATTCACTGCTGGGTTTCAGCACGGGGTTGTCCTTCTCGAGCAGTCCGGCAACGCCTTTCCACTCTTCAACCAGCGGAAGTGCCGGGCTGAGATAGATCGGGCGGACCGTGTCGTAAGGAGCAAGACGCACTGTCCTCTTTTCGGGAGCCGGCTTCTCGTCGCGGTTGCCGAAAGTATAGACCAGGTTGAGGCCGAGCTTCGGAACGATGGCCGGACCTGTCTGGTGCTCTATGATGCAGTTGTCGCAGTTCTCATTAATATAATAGGTATCGTGGGCGAACCATCCGCCGGCCACGCCTGCTTCAGCCTCGAGACGAAGGTGACGGCTGAGCCACCACGAATAACCAAGGCCAAGGCCTGCACCGAAGAGGTTGCCCTGCATCCACTGGTCGCGGGTACCCCTGTACATACCGAACGGGAAGCGGACATTACCGGTGTTATAGTGTGTATAAAGCAGATTTCCGGTCAGGAAGAAACCTGTATTGACTGTATCCGTATAGTAACGGGCCTCGGGAGCCACAACCAGATTGCGCCAGCGGCGGGGTGCCTGCTTGTTGGGATCATTGTCGATGAAGCGGTCCCAGGGTTTGAAGCCCAAGTTTCCGCCCAGAGTCCAATGACCGTTCACCGGAACTTCAAATCCGAGGTTCGGGGTACCGGAAGCGTCATAAAAAAGATTGTTTCTAAGAGACCATGCCTGAGAAGGCTTCTGCTCCGGCTGAGGGTTCAAATCGCGATGCAACTCTACGGCAACGGTATCGACTCCACGCAAATAATAGTAGGTCGTATCCTGCGCAGAAGCAACAAGGCCTGGAACAGCCAGGAACACTAAAAGAAGAACTTTCAATTTTAGTTTGCTCATCTTATGCACTTTAAATCAAAAAACAAATATAATATCAAAATTTTTTTTATACAAATCTTTCACTTTTTTTGTATTCACTGTAGTTTTTCAGACCATTCTGCGTCTAATGTGCAGAAACAAGCAAGACAGACAATGACCGAACGAGAATTTGAGAGAATCGTGAGAGAGCACAAGGGCACCATCTACACAGTGTGCTATATGTTTTCGAACGACCGTGATGAAGTGGCAGACCTCTTCCAGGAAATCCTGATCAACCTATGGCGGGGTTCCGGAACCTTCCGAGGCGACAGCGCGCTGAACTCCTGGATATGGAAAGTAGCCCTCAACACCTGTATCACCTACGACCGCAAACAAAAGCGCGGCATCAAGACCGAACCTTTGTCGATGGACATCGACCTTTTCGACGACACTGCCGAGGAAAACCGCCAGATATCGCTTCTGCGAGACCGCATCGGAAAACTCGGCCCCTTCGACCGCGCGATCGTCCTCCTCTGGCTGGAGAACCTCAGTTACGAGGAAATCGGCCAGATCGTGGGAATCACTCCCGGGAACGTCTCAGTACGTCTTGTAAGAATCAGAGAACAACTTAAAAAAATGCAGTAACTATGGAAACTACAGATAAGACCATCCTCGAAATGCAGGAGCAGATGAAGGAGCTCCGCGAAAAACTCGAAAGCCAGAAAATCGTCAACAACGCTCTTCTGCGTAAATCATTCAGGCAGAATGCCAGCCGCCTTAAGTTCAAGGCCAACGTTCCTCTTATCTTCGGAGTGGCCGCAACCCTTCTTGCCCCCTCCTTTCTGAATATTGGGGCTTCCTGGATCTCAGTGGGCTTCACCTGGGTACTGATGCTCATCTGCATCGTCGCCACCATCGCCTGCAACCGTCACATCCCGCAGATGGACAGGGACCTGGTGACCGCAGCCGAGGAGCTCACCAAATTCAAGAAGTTCCACGCCGAGTGGCTCAAGTTCTCCATCCCCGCAATAATCATCTGGCTCGGAATACTGATATGGGATATTCTCAGGGGTGAGCAGATGAGCCAGGCAGAAACCATCAGCCTGTTTGCCGGACTCGCAGTGGGCGCCACACTCGGACTCATCATCGGCCTCAAGATGCGCCGCGACCAGCTTGATGCAGCCGACGACCTCCTGGACCAGATCGAAGAGCTGAAGGCTGAAAACAATTGACAAGTAGCGGTTTTTTTCGCATATTTGTAATGTGTTAAAGAAAACCGCAGAAGCCATAAAGAAGAACGTCGGACCTGTAGTTGCAGGCCTGGCGTTCTTTTGTGCATACGGGTTCTTCCAGTTCGCCTATCCCTATCACCTGATGCGCAGGGAGGAGATGACTCTCTTTATGTTCGACGGCGACTACATCAGCCAGACATACCGTGGCGCAGGCTGGCTGGCCCGTTTCCTCTGCGATTTCGTCGACCAGTTCTTCTGCCTGCCTGTCGTGGGGCCTGTCTGCATCGCCCTGCTCCTGCTGGCCATCGGCACCGTCACATACAGGATCTGCCGCAAGGCACTCGGCAAAGGGCCGTCGCTTGCCATAGCAGCCGTGCTTTTCATCTGGTCGTTCTTCCGCGAGACTGAGAATTACTTCTCCACCCGCTACACCCTGGTGGTCCTGGGCTACCTCGCACTGATCCTGGCAGCTCTCAGTTTCCGCAAGATATGGGCAAAAGCCGCCGCCGCTGTGGTGCTGCTGGCATTTGGAGTATGGTCGCTGGGTTCCCCTGTCCAGAAATATTATGGAAAGCCCTGGGGCTTCCCTATTCTTGATTATGACAAAGTGATCGGCCTCGACACTGAACTCTACAGAGAGAACTGGGACAAAGTCATCAAGCGCTCGGAGCAGGACCTCCACATGACGGAAGCGACTTTCTGCTACAACCTGGCCAACGCGATGAAAGGGCAACTCGGGCAAAACTTGTTCAACTACACGCAGAACAGCGTTTACGGTCTGCTCATCTGGATCACTCCCGACCTCAACGCGTTCTCCAACACCCTTGCCGGAGAAGCCTGGTATCACCTCGGTGAAATGACAGGCGCCGAACAGAGCGCCATCATCGCCTTGCAGGCCTCTCCCAAGCACACCGGAGTGCGCTACATCAAACGCCTGGCAGAGGTCAACCTCCGGAGCGGAGAATACGGCGCCGCACAGAAATACCTGAACATACTGAGCAAGACGCTCTTCTACAGAAGGTGGGCAAAGAAAATGATGCCCGGTCACAGGGACGCCGCCATCGAAGCCGAACTGCAGGATGCATATTCGAAGCTTGCGGAAAAGGACTTCGTCTACAGCGACAACGGAGCGTTCCGCAAGGTGATGACCGGCCTGCTCGAAGCAAACCCTGACAACGATCTGGCGCGTGAGTATCTGCTCTGCTACGACCTGATGATCTACGACCTGGACCATTTCGCCGAAATCTACGCACAGAAGCCCGTGCATTCCCACGTCTACCAGGAAGCCATCCTCATCTGGCTCAGCCAGCGCGAAGAAATGACTCCGGAAGCCTTTGCCAGGTATGAGGTACCGGCTGCGGCCGTCAATACTATGGACCGCTTCTTTATGAATCCCGACAGATTTCCCAACACATACTGGTATTATTACCTGAAAGCAATGAACCGGCAGTAGAATATGAAGCGTTTCCGTAAATTTATGTCATTTGTTGCGGTGCTCTCCACCCTGCTGCTCTCAGCCTGCCAGAGCGGAGACCCCTCTACTGCAGTTGCAGGCAGCGACGGACCGCTGGTCATCTATCCCGACTACAAGGACGTCACCATCCCGGCCAACATCGCACCGCTGAATTTCCGTTACGCTATGGAAGGCGTTCGCAAAGCCTCCACAACCTTCACCATCGACGGCAGGTCAGTCACGTTCAAGGGAACGGAAGTCGAGTGGCCGCTGGGCAAATGGAAAGCCTTTATGGAAGGTTCTGCCGGAAAGGCCATCAAGGTAGAAGCCACTGCCACTGTCGGCGGACAGCAGGTCAAAGACTCCTGGACGATCACAGTCAGCGAAGACCCCATCGACGGCTGGCTCACCTACCGCCTGATTGAACCCGCCTACCAGATGTGGAACGAAGTGTCCATAATGGAGCGCTGCATAGAGAATTTCAGCGAAACCGTGATCTGCGACCACCGCCTGACCGACAACGCCTGCATGAACTGCCACGTCCACGGCCAGCAGCGCGGCGACCTCTCGATCTACTATATCCGAGGCCCCAAAGGCGGAGCCATCCTCAACCGTGACGGAGAACTGCGCAAGCTCAACCTCAACGCCGAAGGCATGCTGTCCGGCACCGTCTACGGCGAAATACATCCTTCAGGACGATTCGGAGTATTCTCCACAAACATCATACTCCCCGGCCTACACACCACTGCCGGCAGCCGTATGGAGGTCTACGATACCGCTTCCGACCTTACGGTGGCCGACTTCGACCGCAACGTGATGGTCAATCTTCCCCACGTTGCCCGCGCCGACGCATTCGAGACCTTCCCCTGCTTCTCAGCCGACGGCAATTCAGTTTTCTGGTGCGTGGCCGACACGTTGGCTGTGCCCGAAAAGATACACGAACTTCTCTACTCTCTTGTCCGGGCCGATTTCGATGCATCGAACGGCCACATCAGCGAGCAGGTCGACACCGTCTGGAGCGCAAGCGCCAACCACGGCTCGGTCTGCCATCCGAAAGTATCTCCCGACGGCAGAAGGATAATGTTCACCGTGGCCGACTACGGCACCTTCCCCCTGTTCCACACCGAGAGCACGCTCTATCTGGCCGACCTCCAGACCGGAGCGGTGAAGGCCCTCAGCGACGTCAAGGGCGACAAGTCCGACACCTACCACAGCTGGTCATCCAACAGCCGCTGGTTCGTATTCGCCAGCAAGCGCGGTGACGGCCATTACGGAAAGCCTTATTTCTGCCACATCGACGCCGATGGCAACACTTCCAAGCCCTTCGTGCTTCCCCAGAAATCCTCACATTTTTACGACTATAATTTTCGCTCTTTCAATATTCCCGACCTCGCGAAGGCATCTACCGGAATGACTCCGGCCGACGCCCGCAGGATGTTCAAGGCAGCCAGCGAACCATTCAAGAACGATGAACAAAACTAGCAAGCGGATCAGCAGGTCTTCCGTCGAAGCCCTGGTCTTTACGATACTGTTCCTTGCCTTTTTCATTCCGCTCGGAATCAGGATGGGCGGAGACAACCTCCTGAACACCATAATGCGCACCGCCCACGGGCTATTGCTCAACACCGTATTCTACCTGATGAGCATCACCGTACTGACGGGTGCTCTGGCAAAACTGATGTCGGAGTTCGGCCTGGTTTCCATCATCGGACGCGTGCTGAAGCCGCTTATGAAGCCATTGTTCAACCTACCGGGAGTGGCGGGGCTCGGAGCCATAATGACCTTCCTTTCCGACAATCCCGCCATCATTGCCCTGGCCAAGGACAAGTCTTTCTCTTCATACTTCAAGAAATACCAGCTGCTGTCGCTCACCAACTTCGGCACCGCGTTCGGAATGGGATTCGTGGTCATCGTCACGATGATGAGTTTCGGCCAGCCCGGAGGTGCGCTCGTAGGCCTGGTGGGAGCGTTCTGCGGCTCGATCATATCCACCCGGATAATGCAGCGCAGCTGCCTCAAGAGCTTTCCCGAGCTCGATGCGCCCGCAGTAGAAACTTCTGCCGCCGGTGATTTCACCGAAGAGCAGCAGGATGACGGCGGCAGACAGGGCGTGTTCCTTCGTTTCATCAATGCGATTCTCGACGGTGGCAAGAGCGGAGTGGAACTCGGACTCGCCATCATACCGGGAGTCCTGGTCATCACCACGATGGTCATCCTCATCACTTTCGGGGCAGGTCCCGAAGGATACACCGGAGCGGCCAACCAGGGCGTCCCTATCCTCCCCTGGCTTGCAGAGAAAATCCACTGGGTGTTCGAGTGGCTCTTCGGATTCACCGATATGCGCCTGATCGCCTTCCCTATGACTACGCTCGGAGCTGTCGGCGCCGCACTCGGCCTGCTCCCCACCTTCAATGCCGAAGGCATACTTGACGGAAACGCAATAGCCGTGTTCACCGCCATCGGAATGTGCTGGAGCGGATTCCTCTCAACACACACAGCAATGCTCGATGCACTGGGCTTCCGCAAGGCCATCTCCAAAGCCCTCAGCGCCCACGCCGTCGCAGGCCTCTGCGCCGGCATCATCGCCCACTTCCTCTTCCTGCTGGTTTCGCTGCTATAAGTCGAAAAGAATACCTACCTTTGCTCCTGATATGGCAGACAGCAACTTCATAGACTACGTCAAGCTCTACTGCAGGGCAGGCAACGGCGGCCACGGTTCAGTGCATCTGCGCCGCGAGAAGTATATTCCCAAAGGCGGCCCTGACGGCGGCAACGGCGGCCGCGGCGGCAACATTATCCTGCGCGGCAACGCCCAGATGTGGACGCTCATCCACCTCAAGTACCAGAAGCACGTTATGGCCGAGAACGGAGAGCCCGGCAGCGGCGGCCTGAAAGACGGCAAGGACGGCAAGGACATCATCCTAGAAGTGCCTCTGGGCACAGTAGCCAAGGACGCGGAGACCGGCGAAGTGCTGCTGGAAATCCTTGAGGACGGACAGAAAATGATCCTGGCCAAGGGAGGTCGCGGAGGCCTGGGCAACAACAACTTCAAGAGCCCTACCAACCGCACGCCCCGTTACGCCCAGCCCGGAGAGGAAGGAGTCGAGGGATGGTTCATCCTCGAACTGAAGATAATGGCTGACGTAGGGCTTGTCGGCTTCCCCAACGCAGGCAAGTCGACCCTCGTATCCACAGTTTCCGCAGCCAAGCCCAAGATTGCCGACTATGCCTTCACCACACTCGAACCCAGCCTGGGCATCGTAAGATACCGTGACGACCGTTCATTCGTCATCGCCGACATCCCCGGCATCATCGAAGGCGCCCACGAAGGAAGGGGTCTCGGACTCCGTTTCCTGCGTCATATTGAGCGGAATTCGATGCTGCTGTTCCTGGTGCCGGCCGACAGCGACGACATAGCCCACGACTACAAGGTCCTGCTCAACGAGCTGAAACTCTACAATCCCGAGCTGCTCGACAAGGACCGCATACTGGCCATCTCCAAGAGCGATATGCTCGACGACGAACTGCGCCGCGAGATCAGCAGGCATCTGCCCCGCAAGGTGCCCCACATCTTCATCAGCAGCGTAACCGGCTACAACATCACCGAGCTGAAGGATATGCTGTGGAACACCCTGAACAGCTGATGCTCGCCATCATTGACTCCCATACCGACCCTTACTGGAACCTGGCGGCTGAAGAATACCTTCTGGACCGCTTTGACCAGCCTGTGTTCAGACTCTGGCGCAATGCCCCCGCAGTCATCGTGGGCCGCAACCAGAATGCCCTAGCGGAGATAAACCGGGCATATGCAGAAAGCCACGGCATAGCAGTGGTGCGCAGGCTCAGCGGAGGCGGTGCGGTCTACCACGACCTCGGCAATGTCAACTACACTTTTCTGGACGCCTGCGGCAGGAACGAGAGCTCCGCAGAAATGTTCCGCCGATTCACGGCACCTGTCATCTCTGCTTTGGCGAAACTGGGCGTGGATGCCCGCCTGGAAGGGCGCAACGACCTCACCATAGACGGATGCAAGTTCTCAGGCAATGCCATTTATGTCAGGGGCGGACGAATGATGCACCACGGCACTATGCTGTTCGACACGTCGCTCGATGTGCTGGGCAAGGTCCTTTCCACCGACACTTCGAAGTTCACCGGGAGGGCGGTGGCTTCCCGCCGCAGCCGCGTAACGAACATTCTGCCTCACCTTGCGAAGCCTATGGACGCAGCCGGTTTTATGGAGTTCATATGGCAGGAACTGGCGGGCCAGGCTGAGCGCTACGAGTATTCCCGGGAGAATATAGAGGCGATAGGGCGGCTGGCCGACGGCAAATACCGCACTGAGGAATGGAACTTCGCTTCGTCACCGGCATATTCCTTCAGCAAGACCGCAAAATTCCCCTGCGGCACCATCACCCTCACTGCCAGGATTGTGAAAGGTACGATAGAAGACCTGGCCATAAGCGGCGACTACTTCTTCACTCGGGATACGGACGGATTCTGCGAAGCGATGCGCGGATGCCCTGCGACACAAGAAAAAATCGCCGAACGGGCTTCGCAGCTTCCGTTCGGCGAATATTTCAACGGCATAACCCTCGCGGAGTTATGCTCCCTGTTCATTATTTGAAACGTTTCTCCTTGGCGGAGACGAGTTTTTCCTTGAGGATGCCTGCGCATTCGACAATTGCGTCCTCGAAGGTGGCTGCGTTGCGTTCTACCAGCACTTCAGTTCCAGGAATCAGAACCCTGACCTTTACGTTCTTGTTTTCAGGCTCAGGAAGCAGTGAGAGGTTTACTTCGGTCCTTACGATGTCCTCATAGAACTTGTCGAGTTTGCCGAGTTTCTTCTCTGTGAATTCGATCAGTTTTTTGTCTGCGTCGAATTTGTGTGAGTTGACTTTAATTTCCATTTTTACCTCCAATCTTTGCTCTTGGATGAGCGGTTAAGTATGTTTTTTTCAATTGCTCGAAAGAGTTGTGCGTATAAACTTGTGTGGCTGCAAGGGAGCTGTGCCCCAGGATCTCCTTTATGCTGTTCAGGTCCGCACCGTTGTTCAGCAGGTGGGTTGCCAGCGAATGTCGCAGCAGGTGGGGCGACTTGCGCCCGGTAAACCCTTCTGCCTTCGACAATTCCGCCTTCACTATGTTGTTGACCATCGCCGGATACATCTGCGCACCTTTGTCAGTCACAAAGAAGAAGCTGTCATTGTCGCTTGAAAATTCCTTGCCAAGCCTTTTCAAATATAGCAAAATATATCGACTAATCAAAGCGGGAACGGGAACTTCGCGGGGTTTGTCGCCTTTGCCGACAATGCGGAACACGCTCCTCGCAGCGTCGAAATCTCCCACCTTCAGGTTGCAGATCTCGCTGCGACGCATTCCGGTGGCGTAGAGCACCATTATCAGCATCCTGGCACGCAGGTGTTCCATAGTCTCCTCACCCTCGAAATCGCTTTCCTTGAGCTCGAAATAGTTGTCAAGCGACTGCTCAGTGTAGAACTCCGGAAGTCTGCGGGCCTCCTTCGGGCGGAAAACCCTTCTGGCGGGATTGGAAGGCAGTTCTCCCTGCTTGACGAGCCAGTTGCAGAAACTGCTGATTGCGGACAACTTGAGGTTGACGGTACGTGCGGTAAGGCCGTTCTCCAGTCCGTGTGCAATGAAACCTCGCAGGTTGTTGCTGGCCAGCACTTCAAGCGTCTCTTCCTTCGTCAAGTTGTCCACGGAATCTTTCTCGGGATAAATGAAGGCATAGAACTCGTGCAGCGCTTCTCCGTAAAGGGTCACCGTGCGCTTCGAATAGCGCTTCTGCAGGGCAATATAGTCGAGGAATCCGCGAATCATCACTGTAAATTTAGTGAAAATCGCAACGTGTTCATTTGTGAATATCAAAATCTTGTTTATCTTTGCCGTCCACAAGAAAAAGGAGGTGTGCAATAGACTATGATTATCGTTCCCATTAAAGAAGGTGAAAACATTGAGAGGGCTCTCAAGAAATTCAAACGCAAATTCGAAAAGACCGGCATCGTAAAGGAACTCCGCAACAGGAAGAACTTCGAGAAACCGTCAGTCAAGAGGAGAGATGAACTCAAGAAGGCCATCTATGTCCAGAAATTGCAACTCCGCGACGAATAGATCTTAACTTGACGACATAAAAGAGGGTAGCCTTTCCGGTTACCCTTATTTTTATCCGTCTGTCCCTAAATTCGGGCCTTTTTCGGGACGGGAGCGCCGAAACGCCCGTCTGTCCCCAAAAGCCCGCCTTTTTCGGGCCAGAACCACAAAAAAAGGGCGACCAAGCGGCCGCCCTTCTTTCACTATGTCTGCGCACTACGCTTCGCGTGCGGCGTTGAGCAGTTCGATCATCTTGATGACGCACATCGGGATGCGGGTACCGGGGCCGAATATGGCGGCGGCGCCTGCCTTGTACAGAGCGTCATAGTCCTGGGCGGGAATCACACCGCCGACAGTGACGATGATATCCTCGCGGCCGTATTTCTTGAGCTCCTCGATAACCTGAGGAACGAGAGTAAGGTGGCCGGCAGCAAGAGAGCTGATGCCGAGGATGTGGACGTCGTTCTCGACAGCCTGTTTCACAGCCTCTTCGGGAGTCTGGAACAGAGGGCCCATATCGACGTCGAAACCGCAGTCTGCGAAACCGGTGGCAACGACTTTGGCTCCACGGTCGTGACCGTCCTGACCGAGTTTGGCTACCATAATACGAGGCTGACGGCCTTCCTTCTTGGCGAAGTCGGCAACCATAGCTTTGGCCTTCTCGAACTCGTCGTTATTCTTGATCTCTGATGAGTAAACACCTGTGTTCATACGGATGATAGCTTTATAGCGTCCAACAATCTTTTCGCAAGCGTCGCTGATCTCGCCGAGGGTAGCGCGGACCTTGGCGGCCTCGACTGCAAGCTCCAGAAGGTTGCCGTTCTTCTCGGCGACAGCCTTGGTGATAGCAGCAAGGGCAGCCTGGACAGCAGCCTCGTCGCGATGTGCGCGGAGGTCTTTCAGACGTGCGATCTGGCTCTCACGAACCTTGGTGTTGTCCACGGCAAGGATCTCGATGGGATCCTCGTGCTCGAGGCGGTACTCGTTGATACCGATGATCTTCTCGATGCCGGCGTCGATGCGGGCCTGCTTGCGGGCAGCGGCCTCCTCGATGCGGAGTTTCGGAATACCGGTCTCGATGGCCTTGGCCATACCGCCGAGCTCCTCAACTTCCTGGATGTGCTTCCAAGCAGCGTCGACAAGCGCTTTGGTGAGGCTCTCTACGTAGTAGCTGCCTGCCCAAGGATCGACGTTCTTGCAAACTGAAGTCTCTTCCTGGATGTAGATCTGGGTGTTACGGGCGATACGCGCGCTGAAGTCGGTAGGCAGGGCGATAGCCTCGTCGAGGGCGTTGGTGTGCAAGCTCTGGGTGTGTCCCAGGGCAGCTCCCATAGCCTCGATGCAGGTACGTGCCACGTTGTTGAAAGGATCCTGCTCGGTAAGCGACCAGCCAGAAGTCTGGCAGTGGGTACGCAGGGCGAGGCTCTTCGGATTCTTGGGATTGAACTGGTTGACCAGCTTGGCCCAGAGCATACGTGCTGCACGCATCTTGGCAATCTCCATAAAGTTGTTCATACCGATAGCCCAGAAGAAGCTCAGACGCGGAGCGAAAGCGTCGACGTCGATGCCAGCCTTGATACCGGTGCGGAGGTACTCCAGACCGTCGGCCAGGGTGTAAGCCATCTCGATGTCGTTGGTCGCACCGGCTTCCTGCATATGGTAGCCGGAGATCGAGATCGAGTTGAATTTGGGCATGTACTGCGAGGTGAAGGCGAAGATGTCGCCGATGATACGCATCGAGAACTCAGGCGGATAAATATAGGTATTACGCACCATGAATTCCTTGAGGATGTCGTTCTGGATGGTACCGGCCATCTCTTCTAGCTTGACGCCCTGCTCCATGCCGGCCACGATGTAGAAGGCCATAATCGGGAGGACGGCGCCGTTCATCGTCATGGAGACGGACATCTTGCCGAGCGGGATCTGGTCGAAGAGGACCTTCATGTCCTCGACGGAGCAGATCGACACGCCAGCTTTGCCCACGTCGCCCACCACGCGCGGGTGGTCGGCGTCGTAGCCACGGTGGGTAGCCAGGTCGAAGGCCACGGAGAGGCCTTTCTGGCCGGCAGCCAGGTTGCGGCGGTAGAAGGCGTTGGATTCCTCAGCCGTGGAGAAACCGGCATACTGGCGGATGGTCCAGGGCTTGTTGACGTACATCGTGGAGTACGGGCCACGGAGGAACGGGGCGATGCCGGCGGCATAGTTGAGGTGTTCCATGCCGACGAGGTCGTTGGCCGTATAGAGCGGCTTCACGTCGATATGTTCAGGCGTGTGCCAGAGCTCTTCTTCTTTATTCTTGCAGGCGCACTTGGGCGTGGCGCCCTTTGCGTAGTCAATATCGTTGAATTTCGGTCTCATTGTCTGTCCTCCTGATTAAAGTTCCTTGACGCCCAGTGCCTTCTGATACTCCCTGAGGGTATCGAGCACGTTGCATTTCACATGGATGTAGTGGTTGATACCCTGCTCCTCGAGCTGCGGACGGCACTCGGGGTCGCCGGCGACCACCACGATGGCCTTGTCGCCGATGAGCTGGGCGATCGTGGGAACGTTCTCGCGGTACTCGTCGTCGG
>JAEEGJ010015975.1_pt1 | contig 17364 bp, 15 predicted proteins | sample 8958761 | NCBI WGS metagenome assembly JAEEGJ01 (sample SAMN16246546, study PRJNA631951) | gut metagenome | biome: gut microbiome; feature: rumen; material: RS-attached | host: Bos | place: Iran: Karaj | collected 2018-10 | reverse complement strand
GAGGACGTGCGAAAGCAGATTCAGCAGCACATTAACCAGCTGAGCCTGAAAGCTGCCGATTATGTGATTCCTAACGAGTTCAACCGTCTGATATCAAAGTATGGCGGTAGCAGTCTGAATGCGGGCACTGGCTACGATATGACTTTCTATCACAACGAGTTTCTGCCCCATTTCATCGAGCAGTGGTGCTGGTTAAACTCTGAGCGACTGATTACCCCCGTATATCGCGGATTCCAGGGCGAATTGGAGAATGTGTACGAAGAAAAGAACCGTTCGGCCGATGGAATGGGCGATGCAATGGATAAAGTGCTGGGTGCTGTGTTCAAGACTCAGCCTTATGGCTATCCCATCATTGGTTCTACTGAGAATCTGAAAAACCCACGCCTGTCGGATATGGCCGAATTCTACAAGAAATACTATGTGGCCTCGAATATGGGTCTGATTCTCTGTGGCGACATTACGCCCAGCGACGACTTGACCGCTCTGCTTGAAAAGACGTTTGGTCGTGTGCAGACGGGCCCTGTGCCACAGCGCGGTTATAGTCCGATGCCAGAGATTCAGGCTGGCGAACGACAGGAGGTTACACTCCCCATACCGCTTATTGGTGCTGAGGCATTGGTATTCAAGGGCGCTACCGATTACGAGCCCGATGCTGATGCTCTGGAACTGGCCAACGGACTGCTTTCTAATGGCAAAGCTGGTTTGCTCGATTCGCTGATGAACGAGCATAAGGTGATGGCATCATTCGCCCTGAATGTGGGGTTCGACGATGCCGCAGGTACAGGCGTGCTCATCATCCCCAAGCTGTTTGGAAAGATGAAAACTGCCGAAGGACGCGTGATGGAGCAGATTCAGCAGGTGATTAATGGCAACTTTAGCGACAGTCAGCTTGAGGCCCTGAAACAAGAGGAGGTGATGAGTGCTGAGAAGAGTCTGGAAACCATCAGCAGCCGTTCTGAGTTGCTGGTCGATCTGTTCTCGAAAGGCAAGACCTGGCAGGATGCGCTCGATAAAATCGAAAGAATTAAGCGCCTTACCAAGGCCGATGTGGTAGCCGCCGCCAAGAAGTACTACGGCACCAACTACATAACGCTGGTAAAGAAGTATGGTACACCTAAGAAGGAAACGCTAAAACAGCCTGGCTATAAGCCCATTCAGCCAAAGAATACTGATGCCAAGTCGGACTTTGCCCGCCAGCTGGAACAGATACCTGTAATACAGACCGAAATACGTACCGTTGACCTGCAGACGGCTGTAGATACCAAACAGCTAAGCGATCACGCCACCTTATATTATAAGCAGAATCCTATCAACGACATCTTTACGTTTAACCTGCGTTTCAAGGATGGTAAGCTGCACACACCAGCACTCAGCGTACTCGGCTCTTATCTCTCGTCGCTAGGCACCGATTCGCTCAAGAAACAACAGTTGGAGCAGGCTTGGCAGAAGATAAACACCACGATGGAAATAAATGCTGGTAGCCATACATTTGTGTTCAGCCTTACAGGTCCAGATAAGCAGTTCGAACCAGCACTCCGCTTGCTGGCCCACTTCCTGCAATCGGCCAAGGGCGACGACGAGGCGCTGAGCGACGCTAAGGACGAAGATAAGGTAGACCGCAAGAGCTTTGGTAAACAGAAGGACGATGTGCTCACCCCTATGCGCGAATATGTGATGTACGGCAGCAAGTCAACTTTTCTTAACCAGCTGAGTAAGAGTGAGATAAAGGCACTTAAGAACGAAGACCTGCTCAGTTTGTTCCGCGAGGTGCAGCAGTATGATTGCGAACTGTTGTATTGCGGCACCAAGACTATCTCCGAGGTGGCTGCAGCAGCGCAGCAGGCGTTGCCATTGAGCAACTGTACACGCAAGGAGGCCGATACCTTCCGCCCATTGCAGCAGTACACCGAGCCAATGGTTTACTTCTACAACGTACCCAAATCGCGCCAGAACTATGTGATAAGTTTCGATGCCATCAGTCCGCTATCAACAGCCGACGACCGTGCTAAACTATCGCTCTTTGGCGAGTATTTCGGTGGCAGCATGTCGTCGGTTCTCTTCCAGAATGTACGCGAGTTCCGTTCGCTGGCCTACAGCACTGGCGGCCGTGCCTATACCACCAGTCTTGCTCAGCATCCTGATGCCGTTCTGGGCTATATCACAGCCACTGGAACCCAGGCCGACAAGACGATGGAAGCCCTTGCTACCGTGGATTCGCTGCTGCGCCAGATGCCGATGAAGGAGAATAATCTGGATGCCGCCCGCCAAAGTGTGCTCAACGACATACAGAATAGCTATCCCACCTTCCGCAACATGCCTGCTTTCGTGGCCAATCAGCACATGCTGGGCAATACTGTCGACCCCAATGCCGCCAAAGCCCGACTGCTGCCTGGTATCACAGCTCAGGACATCATCCAGTTCCACCAGCAGCACATTGCAGGCAACAACAACCGCGTGTGGATGATTATCGGCGACAAGAAACTTACCGATATGAAAGCCCTTGAGCGCTACGGCAAGGTGGTTGAGCTTAAGAAAGAAGATGTATATAGATAAAAATAGATGAAACAAGAAGTTAATCCGCAGGATACCAGCAGGGCTAAGGCTTTTGGGCTTTGGATCAAGTCGACTGTGCCCATGGTTACGTTTACCAAGACTTTTGATGTAACGCGTTTGTATAAGGTGTGCAAGCGCAGGGGCGTAAAGTTTAACACGCTGCTGTGCTGGTGCATGGGGCGTGCTGCCGCAGATAGACCAGAGTTCTACCTGTTGCCCGAGAATGGCAAGCTGTATAAGTACGACCGCCTGGCCATCAACGTGATTGTGAACCATAAAAAAGGTGATATCTGTTCGTGCGATGTGCCCTACAGCGATGATTTTAATCAGTTTGTAGCCGATTACGATCGGATGACGCAAACGGCCATCGACACCTGCGAGAGTACCTTTGATGAGGAGGCGATGATTATCGGCACCTCGGCTATGACGGCCACCCAGCTCGACAGCATCGTCAACCAGTACACGGGTGTTTTCAATAACCCCTTCCTGGCTTGGGGGCGCTATCGCAAAAGTTGGTTCAAGGTGTGGCTTCCCATCTCCATGCAGTTCCATCATGCCCAGATGGATGGCGGTCATGCCGCCCAATATCTCGAGGATCTGCAGCAAATCATCAACCATCTGTAACGGTAGTTCCCCCGCAAGGAACTGCCAGTTTCCCTAGCCGCAACCATTAGTTTCCCTTATTTTTGCTATCAGGCAACTCCAAATATTTTTTCATTATTTTTTGCATTATATAAAAAATAGTTGTATATTTGCAGCGTGCATCGTGAGATGAATTTCAGAATTTATAATATCTAAAACAATAATTTTTATGAGCAAAACAACGATTATTAACCTCTTGTCGACCGCTATTTTACTTTGCGGAACTATGAGCGTGCAGGCCGAAACCCTGCGTGGAACTGTAAAAGATGCCGTTACGGGCGAAGCGCTGATTGGTGCTACGGTAAAAATTGCAGAATTAGAGAATGCGGCTGCTGTTGCCGACATGGATGGTAACTTTACCATCAAGATTAGCAAGGGCGGACGTTACACCATCGAGACCAACTATATTGGTTACGAGCCCAGTGTGATGAAGGAAATCCTGATTTCGGGACCCAAGGAGGTAGTGCTGGAGATTGCCCTGCGCGAGAACAGCACCGAGCTGAAGGAAGTGGTGGTTAAGCCCCGTGTAAACAAGGAGGCCACCGTTAACCCGTCGGTACTCACCGGTGGTGTGATGCTCTCGATGGAAGAGGCCAGCCGATTTGCAGGCGGTTATAACGACCCGGCCCGACTGGTGATGTCGTTTGCCGGCGTATCGGGCGATGCTGGCGGTAGCGGACTCTCGATTCATGGTAATGCACCCGAGCGCATGCAGTACCGCATTGAGGGCGTTGAGGTGTTTACACCCAACCACTTTAACGATATGTGGAATGCCGGTTACGGACTGGTGAGCGGTATGAACTCGAACGTGATTGCCAACAGCGACTTCTTTACCTCTACCTTTAATGCCAACTACAACAATGCCCTGAGTGGTGTGTTCGACGTGAAGATGCGCTCGGGAAACAACTCCAAGCACGAGAACATCCTGCAGATTGGTACCGTATCAGAGGAGTTGACACTCGAGGGTCCTATCTCTCGCAAGAACAACAGCAGCTACATCATCAACTACCGATATGGTTTCACATCACTGGTAGATAAACTGGGACTGGTTGACACTGAGGGTTCGCACATGGGCTTCCAAGATTTCTCAGTCAAGCTGAACTTCCCCACCAAGCGTGCTGGTACCTTCTCTATTTTCGGTTTAGGTCTGTTTGATACTAACCACGACGACCCATTGAAGATTGAAGATGCGCATTCGGTTTACGACGCTTCGAATAACGACAGCAAACTGACGCAGATTCTGGCAGGTGCATCTCACAAAATCCACTTCAACAACAAGTGGACCTGGCGCACCACTGTGGCCTACAATATGCAGCACCTGAAGAGCAACATGCATTACTATGGATTTGCACGCACTGAAAATGGTGCCATCAAGCAGCCATTGGCATACGAGGATTCCAACAACCCAAAGAGTAAGATGTACCCCTACAGCCAGCAGCAGATGAACGAAGACCGACTGGTGTTCAACACAGAGCTCTCGAAGCAGGTCACCAGCAAGTGGCTCACACAGTTCGGTGGTGAATACTCGCACCGCTTCTTCAACCTCTACTACCGCTCGCACGACAAGCTCTACGACACGGTGAACCCCATGACTGAATATACCAAGATGAAGGACAACACCGGACTGGCTAACCTGTTCTGGCATAACATCATCAACGTGAGCGACAAGTTCAGTCTGTCAGCAGGTATCTCTGGCAACTACTTCCTGCTCTCGAAAGACCTCTCGATAGAGCCACGCGTGAGCTTCAAGTGGGAACCAAACGAGAAGAACAGTTTCTCGATGGGTTACGGTCTGCACTCAATGATTGAGAAGCTCGACGCTTACTTCTATCGCGACGGCAACGACCGTCTGGTCAACAAGGACCTGGGACTGACCAAGGCACACCACCTGCATGCCACCTACATGCATAAGTTCAACAGCAACCTGACACTGCGCGTGAATGCCTTCTACGAGTATGGATTCGACACGCCAGTGGGCATCAACGGCAGCACCTATTGTGTGACAAACCGCTACTACAACTATACCGACGAGCCACTGGTGAACAAGGGCAATACCCGCAACTATGGCGGTGACATCACCTTGGAGCACTACATGTCGCATGGATTCTTCGGACAGACCAACTTCTCGCTCTATAAGGCAGAGTATCGCGGACAGGATAAGGTATGGCGCAACCAGCTGTACGACCGTGGTTTCATGTTCAAGATCCTGGCCGGTAAGGAGTGGATGATTGGCAAGAATGTATTTAACGTCAGTGCCAAGTACAGCATCCAGGGCGGTCTGCGCTACACACCTGTCGACGTAGATCAGATGCGTGCCCGTGTGAACATGGGTATCATTGATGATGATCCTATCTACAAGGAAGGCGAGGAATTCACCAAGCGCTTCGATCCAACAGGCGTAGTGGATCTCACCATCAGCTATAAGATCAACAAGCGTAAGGTGAGCCACACCATCGCTTTCGAGGGTCTGAACGTTCTGGGCGCCAAGGTGCCACAGTACCAGCGCTTCGACCTGGGAACTCGCGATGTCCGCATAGACGATGGCGGTATCGCATTCCCAAACATCTTCTACCGACTTGATTTCTGATCAGAGGGCAGATGCCTGCTGATAGTGTAGGGAAAACACACAGCAGAATGGGGGACTCAATCGCTGAGCCCCCTTGTTTTTTGGAATACTGGCCGCTACTTCTTCTCGCCATCGGGGTGATAGTGGCGAACCTCGCGGAAGGAGTCCATCGATACCACGCGGTTGTTGTAGAAGTGCAGTACCACCACATCATTGTCGGCATCGTAGAGCGTGCGGTACTCCCACTCGTCGCGGTTGCCGTCGAATCGGCGATACCTGGGCGCCCCCATCTTGGCTTTTACCTCCTCCTTGGTCATACCCACTTCGATACTTGCAGCCTTCACGGTCAAGGTCGTATACAGAGGTGCACACGAGCTCATCGCCGCTCCAAGCAAGCCCACCAGGGCCATTTCTCTAATCCTTTTCATCATAATCCTAAGCTTTAATCATACATTTATGCTGCAAAGGTAAGATTATGAAAATAAAAACGTGCAGCCGTTTCCCTACCAAGCGATAGGGAAATCCCCATTTTTTTGAAAAAGGCATTAAGCTTTTAATAGTTCATCTATCTCTTCGATAAAACGCTGGGCTTTGGGGTAGAGTTCATCTACTTCCTCAAGTGTTGAGTACACAAACTCATCGTAGTCGCCACGCTGACGGCTATCAAAAAGGTTAGTAAATGCACGTCCACTTTCTTTGGTTATAAGCCCTTTTGATACAAAATGCATGCCTAACATGGTTTTTACCCCAGCATGGGTGTTTGTTGAGATATGATGCTTGGTAAGCAATGCTACAGCAGCATAGTAGCAGGCATAATACAATCTGTTGATGGCTGTATTATAATAGCCTTGCTCCTTTAGATAAGGTATCTCGCTAAGCGTTTCGTGTGCTCGCTCCTGGCGATAACGCGACAAAGCCTCGTAATTTTCATCAGTTAGACTCGTATTCATAGTGTGATACCTTCTTTGTTTACGTTATATTGGAATGGGGTGAGGAATGGTCGGTTTTCCCACTCCTTACGGGGCATTATCAGTGTGCTGATGATGATGCCAGTGGTAAGTTCTATGTCGTAGAATGGTGCGATGATACGGTCTTTATCATCGTAACTCAGTTTGTCGGCATCAACCAGTACAAGCAGGTCGATATCAGAATCAGGACGCGCCTCTCCTCGTGCTTCCGATCCATATAGGATTACCTGCACGCGAGGGGCCATCTTGCGAGCCTCTTGCTTAATTCTGTCAACAATTTCAGTTCTTTTCATCTACGTAGGATATATAGTTCTCGGTTGCAAAGATAGAAAATAATCAGATACTATCCAAGAAAAACGGCATTTTTTTTCATCCCTGCGCAGTCAGCATAATCTTTAGTTTGATAAAAACAATTTACAATGCAATGCTGTGAGAAAACCACCACTTAATATCCGCATTTTTCCCAGGTTAGGGAATTTTTGCGCCCTAACTAGGGAAATATTTTTCCATAGTATGGTAGCAGAATCTGCCATTTTATTTAGAAATGAAAAATCATTACTTAACAAATCGGCAGGCGGTATACGTGTGACAAATAAGACAATTAATACTGTCTTTTTTGCACGCTTTTATCAGGTTAGGGGATATTAATACTAACAATCATTACTATTAATAGTAAACATTATGTTTGGTAGTAGTAAACGTACTGTTTACTCGTAGTAGCTTAAACCATGTAAAAAATGTGTTGTCTTTTGTCCTAATTGTCACAAATGTTTTGTATCTTTGCATCCCGATATGAACAAACTAAGAATTGATGTGGTGGGACTGTCGCACGGAGATGTGCGCAACCACTGGCAAGAATATGTAACCGAAAGCATAGGTAAAAAACTAACGTTGCAACCCCAGCCCGATAACATCGTAGATCGCTATGCCGTTCGTGTGCGCGAGGGATTGCAGAATATCGGTCATGTAGCAGTAACCGATCAGCATGTGGTGTATCAGGTCCTGAAAGCATCTGGGCGTGAACGACTGCAAGGCAAGGTGGTGGAGTTTGTAGAGGAGCCGCCTTTGCTGACGGTTGAGGTGGATGTAGCCGTGGTTGACAGCGATTACGATGACTACGACGATAGCGCCTATGCTGATTGGCACTACGATGGTATACCATTGTTGCCGCGCAAAATGGAAGAGTTAGGCGATATGATTATCGACCTTGAGGATGCTCTGAAGGATGAGGCTCCTAAGGACGAGATACTTGCGATGGCTAAGATACTCATAAAAGAACATCTTTACGATGCCAGTCGCGAGATGACCCGCAAGCGTTACTGGTTGGAGCAGCAGTTGTCGCAGCGCCCCGAGCCAGAACTGCAGGCCATAGCCAAGCAGCTACGCGAACAAAAGGGTATGCTGATGCGCTATGTAAACCGCGAGCAGGTAGCCCGTCATTTGTTTATAGAGTGGCCCACAAAGTTAAAACATCAGGGTCTGGCCGATTATCACTATACCTACGACAACCGATTAAACGAGCTTGAAGAGCAGCTACATGCATTTCCCAATCAACTTTACGACAAGTTCCTGACCGACCCAGTGGATTTTCTACGCGAGGTGTATTACAAGCATGTATCGCGCCGATACCTGTTCCCATTGCTGTCGGGTATTGTGCTGATGATACTGAAAGGTCGCGTACAGATAGAACGCTGGGGCCGTGAGGGTGATACTGAACCTATTGAACAGATAAAGAAACTGGCCTCAAAACTAACGGAATCGCAGCGCGAAGAGAAGATGAAGGAAGCTCTGAGCGAGCTATTAATAAAGAATGACGCGCACGGGAAACCTATTATCTGTCAGAAGAACCAGTGGGCTGCCTTTGCCAGCATTCTGATGTTCGATTACCATCTGCTGGGCTCTTCAAAAGAAGATGTTGATATGAGAGCCTTCTGCAAAAAGATGACCGACTGGGGCTTTGGTGCAGATAGCAAGTATAAGGTATTCTGTGATTACGACAATGTGAGCAAGGATAGCGACTATGCTCTGTTTGCCTTTAAAGACTGGAATGGCGGCGGCGCCAAGCACCAGCGAATGATGGTGGCAGCAACAGAACTCAGAGACCTCTTACGTAAAAAAATCGGCTATAATTGATGACTGGGGAATTATTCCCAATCATCATTTTCCAACGAAAACATTCCAACGCAATTCGAACGTTCCAACGGTTTAAAAACTGCTGGAGGAACGTTTGGTACACCTTCTTTTTTATCGTATTTTTGCAGCGTCTTTCGGCCGAAGACACAATGTAGAATATCGAAAAAAAGTAAAAAGTATGCGAAAAGGAACATTTTCAATTTGCCATTCAGCAATGGCGCCCGCTCAGATGCAGCCCTGCACTCCTGAGCTCTTGAATGCTGCGTTTGATAACCAGCTTGTATCTAACACCTGCCGAGAGATTGCTACTAATCTCCAGAAGGTAAAAGAAGGTACGCTCACACGCGAGGCCTTCGACTCTCTTAAAGGCGAACTTAAAACTAAGAATCTGCCTGTGGTTTGTTTTCACGCTATGTTTACCGATGGCTATCGTCACAACGAGTCGGCTGTGCCAAGCGGACTGTCGATCTACGATGTCGATCATCTCACTATCGATCCGCGCACCTATTATAATACTAAGGTGGCTGGTCGCGAGGAAGAGTTGCAAATCGCCTTGGTGCACATTTCGCCAAGTGGCGAGGGTATCCGATTGGTGTTTGTGATGCCCAAAGGTATGACGCTGGCCCAGGCACAGCAGTGGATGGCGCAGCAGCTGGGCGACGACACTTACGATGGCTGCGTAAAGGATATGGCACGCTGTTCGTTTGTGGTTTGCCGCGACTATCTGTTGCATTACGACGAGGAGTTGCTGTTTGCCGAGCGCGAGGTGGATGTCCCCGATGAGGCTGAAAATGGAAATTCGCAGTTTCTACCTATGGAACTGCCAGTTCCCGCTGAAGAAACAAGCATTTTCGAGGATAACTTCTTGGGCGTCAGCTACCCCCAGATAGTACGTGCTATGGAGGAATTACTGGGCGGTGTACCTGCTCAGGGAGCACGCAACAACTTTATTTTCTCGATGGCTTGCCATCTGCGCTACGTTTGTAATGATGACCCACGCTGGATTGCCCAGGTGCTGCCACGTTACGGCGAGGAAGAGGCTAAGTTCATCTCAACCGTGCGTTCGGCTTGCAATCGTCCGCAGACCAAAACTGTGCCCGATCTGGTGAATCGTGCCATTGAGATGGCCCGTAAACAGCAGCAGGTTGACGAACTTATCCTGCAGAACGGTATTAACGCGCCTAAGCCCCCTGTAATGCCTCAGAGGCTTACCAAGTTTATGCGTCTGATAACCAAGAATGTACCCGAACACCTCAAACCATCTGTAGCCATGAGCGTGTTCCCGTCGCTTGGAGCCCACTGCAAAGGCGTAAAATTCCGCTACAACGACAATGCGCTGGTAGAGCCTACCTTTATGAATGTGAACGTGGCAGAGATGTCGAGTGGTAAGTCAGCTGTCAACAAGCCCATCGATGCTATCATGGCCGATATCAAAGAGCAGGACACCAAGAACCGTAAGCTGATGCAGGAGTACAAGGAACAGTACGATGCCTGTCCTGCCGATGAGCTGAAACCAGAGCGCCCCAAGGGTTTGGCTGTACAGTGGGTAAAGAGTGATATGACACCAGCTGCATTCGTACAGCTGATGGCCGATGCCGGCGGTCGATTCCTCTACACCCGTATGGATGAGATAGGTATGCTGAACCAGCTTAAGACCAATGGTAAGGGTAATAACGTGACAGAGATTCTGCGCCTGGCCTACGACTGCGGTGAATACGGACAGGAGCGTGTTGGCACCAAGTCGGTATCAGAGTGCGTAGAGGTGCGTTGGAACTGGAACGCATCAACCACCCCAGGCAAGTGTCGCCGATTCTTTGCCGATTCCATGCTCGATGGCACTCTCTCGCGTATGTCGTTCTGCACCATCTATACTGATGACGACCGCATGCCGCTCTACGGCATCTACGACGACAAGTACACCAAGCAGGTACAGGAGCAGGTTGCACTACTTAACGATGCCAAAGGCCTCATCGTATGCAAGAAGGCCAATGCTTTGATAGCCGAGATGCTTGAGGAGAACCGCCAGTATTCGGCTCTGGCCGACGACGATGTATATCGCGAACTGTCTTATCGTGCCACCCTTTCGGCCTTTAAGCGAGGTATGGTGCTTTACATCCTGAACGGACAGAAGTGGAGTAGGGAGATAGAGGAGTTTGTACGCTGGTCGTTCCACTACGACATGTGGTGCAAGATGTGGATTTTTGGCGAGAAGATGCGTCGTGCGATGGATCTCGACAAAGCCGCCTTGGTACCAGGTCGCCGCAATCTGATGGAGTTCCTGCAGGATTCCTTCACCCTCGACGACTTGAACACTGTGCGTCGCGCACAGGGCATGCGAGGCGACGGACAGGCTCAGCTGCGTAAATGGCTACAGCGTGGTTATTGTACCTACAATCCTGCCTCCCAGCAGTACACCAAGAGTCCACAGTTTATAGCTAAACACCAAAAGTCTGCAGCATAGTTGTGACGATTGGGACCGCTCGACCTTTGGTCGCTTGCTACCATAGGGACGCAAGAAAAGACAGTGCATTTTTTGCACGTTAATAGCAGTAAGGGAGTCGCAAATCGCGGCTCCCTTTGTGGTTTATTTCTTTGCTACTTTCAGATAGGATTTCAGGGCTTTTACGTAGGCCTCGAAGGCTTGGTTGCCTTTGGGGGTGATGCGGCAGATGGTGCACGGACGCTTGCCTTTGAAGGTCTTTTCTACCTCGATGTAGCCCGCCTCTGAAAGTTTATCCACCTGCACACTCAGGTTGCCCGCTGTAGCTCCCGTTTGCTCCTTGATGTATGGGAACTCGGCCTCGCCTGTACTGATGAGTAGCGACATCACGGCCAGTCGCAGCTCGGAGTGCAAGAGTGGATCTAATGGCTGAAACGGCATAGGCTACTTCTTGTTTCGAACAATCATCCAGCCAGGGAGCGTCAGGCCGATGAAGGTGAATACTACCATCATAAGATTGGCACCAATGGCATTGAGAACGTACATTTCAGTCCTGGCGGCCAGTGTTTCGGTAAGGCGGAATGCCTCCCAGAAGAATCCGCCCAAACCGCCAATGATGCCACACCACACCATCCAACGATTCTTAAGTATATAACCATTGATGGTGACAGCCATACCCATCAGCAGCAGAATGATGCGAACGGGGTCGATGCGGTTCTGAAAATAAATATGCATCATATCGAGCGAAATGGCATCGTGTAACATCAGATTGTTGTACAGGGTAGAAAGCACAAAGAATACAACCACAAAGATGCCGAATGTCTGCCAGATTTTATTCACCATCGTGCTAATAACACTTGCGGGCACCTTGGGCTTGTTTCTTTTTACGTAGCGATCGATAACCCAGATAAATACGGGTATCAGCATGTAAAGCAGATAGAACACCCAGCCTTTAGTGAGTATTTCGGCAATAGTTACAATGATGGCCACACCAGCTATGCAAAGACCAGAGATGAGGAGCGTTATACCTGCATCTTCGGATACCGACTGGCGGCTGCGCTCAATTTGTTCTGTGATAATCTCAAGACTGCGCTCGGCAGTCAGATTCATTGTTTCTTCCATTGTTGTTTTCTGTTTTAAATGATTAATAATACATGGTTCATCCGGATTTCTGCGGCAAATATAAATAAGTTTATATTATAAACCAAATTATATCATAAAAAACAACCTTGTGTTAGGGTTATTTAACAGAAGCGATGATTTTCTTTTCTGCAAATAGTTTGCTGATAACAGATACTTTTATTACTTTTGCAGGCGAATAAAACTATAAACGCGTGAAGTATTATCAACTATAGAATAAATAATGATTAAAAGAACTATTTTTACCATCGTGCTGGCAACTGCGGCTATGGTGGTACAGGCACAGGAGTGGTTTAAAACGGATAGCGTCACTATTCAGGGACGTATCGAAGGGTATGATGCAGAGCAGTTTGGATTTACGTCTATGTCGGACACATTCGACGATGTGTTTGAGAAGGAAGGCACGGTTCTAGTGTTGGATATCAACGACGACGGCACGTTCTGCAAGAAGTTTAAGGTAAGTTATCCTGTAAGACTTTCGTTCTCGGCCGACGAATCGAAAGTGGGATTCAAAGGTATGAGAATTTTTGCCCGACCAGGCGAGACGATAGATGTGACCGTAGCCAAGGATGCCAACGGCAAGTATCAATGCCGATACAACGGTGGCAGCAGTAGCGAGGTGCAGCGATGGTTGCGCTCTGGTTGGAAGTTTTCTGAATTATCGCGTGCCATGTGGCGATTCAAGGGCAAGCTGGATGAGGCTAACCTTGCGGCCGAAATGCTGTGGCAGATAGTGAACGACAGCCTGCAGCAAGTGGCTAAACGTGAAGGCTACACACCGCTGGAGATGCAGTTGGCTCAGGCCGATATACAGGCGAGATTTGGCGAGGGATACTTGACTTACGTGGCGAACCACGAATCAGACCTGATAAAGTGGGAGCAGCGCGATGGGAAATATCACATGGTGATAACCGACAGTGCCGAATGGCAGAAAAAGAGGGATTACGATACCTACAAGCCGTTGAAGCACGTAGACTTTACTAATCCGCTGCTATTTGCCAGCGATGACATATCTAGTCTGCTCAATCGCGTGCAGTATGCCGAGGTGGTTTGGGAGGATAAAAACAAAGGGGTAACTAATGAAATGGGCAACATAGAGATAAACTACGACATATATGTTAAGGAACTATCTAACTACAGAACCGCCCTTAACAAACTTACTGGCGGCAAGGATAACCTGATGACCCAGTTGTGCGTGTATAAGACCTTTGCTATCCGTTTTGACCACTGGCGCAGCTATGATGACGATATACCAAAGATAAAGGTCGACACCCGATTGACCAAGGCCGAAAGGGAAAAGGTGTTAAAAACCTGGCCCACTCTAGATATGATGACAAAGCTATACATCAGCGCACTTCCGCACTCATACTTACGCCAAAAGGCCGAGCAGTTTATGGCCATTAAACTGGCGCAGAAAGACTTGGCCGCACCGCTGCCCGATAAGCCTATGGCCGACCTGATACGTAAGCTATCGGCCAAATATCCAGGTCGAATCCTGGTGATAGATTTCTGGGGTATGACTTGCGGTCCTTGCCGTTTAGCTATACAGACAAGCAAGGATCTGCGCGCAGAGATTGCCAAACGCAACGATGTAAAGCTGATATTTATAGCTGGCGAACGCACCACAGAGGGTAGCGATGCCTACAAGAAATACGTGGCCGAGTGGTTGGCAGACGAGGAGACGGTGTGCGTAACCAATCAAGACTTCGCCAAACTGCGCGAATTGTTCCAATTCAATGGCATACCACACTTCGAGACCTTCACGCCCGACTGTCGTCGAGTGCGCGATGACCTGCAGATACACGGTTATAATGCTTTTGACTACGAACTGCAAAGGCTCATAGACAAACTGAAATAATATAAGCCCCTCGCTGCTGATGGAGAGAGAAGATGTCAGGGGACGGTTCAGATGTCAGGGGACGGTTCTGTGGCAGGCGGTTATCCGCCGATTTGGGAGATGGCATAAAGCGGAACTATCTCAACGTGGCGTACGGCATTGTCGGCTTTGGGGTCGATATAATCGAGATTGCAAGGGACCGTGGCATCGAACCTATCTTTTGATTAACAATGGATTATTGTGGCCAATAGCAATTAAAGAACTCTTCAGGTTCTAACAATTGTATGGCATCTTGTGGGAAGTGTTTCTTATTCCTGGTTATGATAACGTCGCAACCTGCTGCATAGGCCGACTCAAATTGGAGCATGTCCTCAAAATCGGGCATAGCTGCGAACAATGCATTATTACATTGAGCGGCATCCATTGTTGTAACATTAATATAATGGCTTAAAATCTGTAAAGCTTTTACTGCCCCACTATAGCCTAATACCCTTTGTGCTATAAACACACAAGTGGCATACGACAATGGTGTAGCATATAGTTTTATATCTCCTTTGATTCCAAGATTAATCAGGTTGGCGGCTGTCTGATAGAATTGCTCACGACGGGCAATAAAGTCTATAAGAATATTTGTGTCGATAAAAACTTTCATAATCCGTATTTCTCCTTAAAATAATCCATACGTGCCTTATCGCCGTTGATATCATCAGCATCAAGTTGTCCAACCATAGGCATATTCAGTATATCCTGAATTTCTGGTGACAGTTTTTCGATAGGTTGCATTTTATATTTTTTCTTTCTCTTAGAATGAGCATACTTATTGATAAGAGACACAACGAATTCATCCACAGTAAGATTCTGTGTCTCAGCGTATTGCTTCGCATCATTATATGCGGCCGTAGTTAATGTAATCGTTGCCATAATGCTTTATATTTGTTACTTATTTCGCCCGCAAATATACGAAAAAGAAATTATCCAAACAAATAATTCGGCGAAAAATGAAAAAATCCAAAGAAATAATTCGGCTAAAATCGAAAAAATCCAAAGAAATATCTTAAAAGTTAGAATAATAACAAGACTTAAGTTATTTGGCCTGGAACAGGCCTTTGAAGAGGAGGTGTGGGTCGATGGTGATTTGGTGGTGGCAATGCTGAGCGATGGTGCGCGACATGCCGCCTGTGGCAATGATGTGGGGGGCGCCGTTTAGGGTGGGCAGCAGTTGGTCGATAAGCCCATCAATCATGGCTGCTGTGCCGTTAACGATGCCGCTCTGCATGCACTCGAGGGTGTTGCGACCAATCAGATGCTGAGGCTTCTCGATGTTGATGGCGGGCAGCTGCGAGGCGCGGGCGCTGAGGGCGTTGAGCGAGGTTTTTACGCCAGGGATGATGATTCCACCGCGGAACACTCGGTTTTCGTCGATAACGCCGATGGTGGTAGCTGTGCCAAAGTCGATGACGATGGCGGGCACACCATAGCAGCAGGCGGCGCCGATGGCGTCGGCCAATCGGTCTTTACCCAACTCGGCAGGCGATTCCACATCTATCAAGATAATGCCCTGGGCATCGGCAATCGAGAAGAAATGGGGCTGCAAGCCCGTCAGGTCGGTAATGGCCTGGGTCATATCGTCGTTCACCTCGGGAACTACCGATGAAATGGTGATATTCTGGATATCAGCCGTCTCTACACCATACTTGCGCAGACCTTGGCGCAGTTCGTAACGGAAAAAGCTGGCTGTTTCTTCTTTCTTGGTCTTGAAACGCCACGTGTAGGCAATGTTGCCCTGGCCATCAGCCAGCGCCACTACAACGGTTGAATTGCCGATATCTATGAGTATATGCATACGGTTAACAGAGGGTTTGGATATGGTCGATAATCAGGTCGGCTGTTTCTTCCTTCGAGCACAGTGGCAGCTCTTTTACCTCCTGGTTGCTGATGAGCGTAACCTTGTTGGTATCAACAGCAAAGCCTGTGTTTCCGCCAGCAATCGAGTTGGCGCAAATCAGCTGGGCATGCTTCTTCAGGAGTTTGGCGCGCGAGTTTTCAATCAGATTCTCCGTTTCCATCGAGAATCCCACCAGAGTCTGGTTGGCGGGCTTATGTTCGCCCAGCCAACCAAGAATATCTTGTGTTCGTTTGAGTTCAATCTGTAGGTCGCCGTCGTGCTTTTTCACCTTCTGGTCGGCATAAACGGCAGGTGTGTAGTCGGCCACCGCGCTGCACATAATCACCACATCGGCCTCAGCGCTACGGCTGGTAACAGCCTCGAACATATCGGCTGCGCTCTTAATAGGCACCACATCTACGCCACAGAAAGGCTTGATGTTAACGGGACCCGACACCAGTGTGACCTGAGCGCCGCGCAAACGGGCCATTTTAGCGATGGCGTAGCCCATCTTGCCCGATGAGTGGTTGGTGATATAGCGAACGGGGTCGATAGCCTCCTGAGTAGGTCCTGCGGTAATCAGATAGCGCTTGCCTGCAAGGTCCTTTTCCTTGGCCATAAACGCCAGGATATGCTCTACGATCACCTCTTCTGCCTGCATCTTACCTGTGCCCGTATCGCCACAAGCCAGTCGGCCTATGATAGGATCGATGATATGATAGCCATATCCTTTCAGCTTGGTAAGATTGTCCTGCAGGATGGGGTTCTCCCACATGCCGGTATTCATGGCGGGCGCAATCAGTTTGGGAGCGCGAGTGGCCAGCATGGTGGTGGTAAGCATATCGTCGCAGATGCCGTGAGCCAGTTTGCCGATGACATTTGCTGTACAGGGAGCCACCACAAAAAGATCGCCGCGCTTGGCCAGCGATACATGCTTGACATCGAACGAGAAGTTGCGGTCGAAGGTATCAACAATGCACTTATTGTTGGTAAGCGTTTCGAACGTCATGGGCGTAATAAACTTGGTGGCGTTCTGCGTCATAATCACATGCACATCGGCATGCAGCTTAATGAGCATCGAAGCCAGATTGGCGCTCTTGTAGGCAGCAATACCGCCCGTAACGCCCAGTACGATGGTCTTTCCCGTCAGCATATATTTTACGTTTTTACTGTTCAACCAGCAGGCCGTGCTTCTCGTAG
>JAEEGJ010015974.1_pt1 | contig 17365 bp, 15 predicted proteins | sample 8958761 | NCBI WGS metagenome assembly JAEEGJ01 (sample SAMN16246546, study PRJNA631951) | gut metagenome | biome: gut microbiome; feature: rumen; material: RS-attached | host: Bos | place: Iran: Karaj | collected 2018-10 | reverse complement strand
AACGGTAAATTTTAAGCGCGATCGTAAACTACCAGCCATTGATTCTGGTAACACAAAGCGCTCCATGATACAATCATAGAGCTGTTTTTGGCCTCCTTGGTGTTTACAATGGCGGAGGAAAGTGTTCAAATAGACATTATCAAAACAGAATTGCTCCAGTTTCTTCCTATCATAATTCTTGAAGTACAACAGTTCTATGAGATTTGCACCTGCCTCATTATCAATGGTCCAGTCAATGGTGGTGACAGATGCAGCAGAACGCTTGCCGTCCTTTTCAACCAAATAGAACACTTCTAGCTTCTCGCCAAAGTAGAGTCCAAAGCGGCAATCCGTCAGTTTCATATAAGCCTCTATCTGCTCGATATCCACCTTGCGTTGCTTGTGGTCAGGCTTCTTCAGCTCTAGGATAATCTCCTTGGCGTTTTTGTCATTCTTCAGATAGAATACAAAATCTGGAATCCATTTCCGACTATACAAGCCATACTGCTCTTCAAGGTTGCCGTCATAACGCGACCACCCCAGTGCTTGCAGGAAACTCTTCACTATTTCTTTCTCGAAGGTCATTTCCTTAACACCTTTGTTCTTGCTGATATCTTCGCAAAACGTATTCCAAATTCGTTTCATATATCATAGTTTACCTTATATCGGGCAAAGATACGAAAAGTTTCTGAAAGATAAACACTTTTAGGCGAAATTACACATCTTTTAATAAAGACAGACACACTTTGCCGTTTTCCCGTTGTGCCGTTTTCCCGTTTCGTGATGTGGTTTTGAATGGATGGAAATCTGTGGATACTTACTTTTACTATAATATATAATTATAATTATATATTATAGTAATATAGAATATAGTAAAATTTTTTGCATCGGCAGAACGGTTGAAGAAACGGGAAAACGGGAAAACGGAGAAACGGCAGCTTGTCTTTTCCTGAATAAGGTTGACTCTTTTTAGGCTCTCTTTTTTAACAATTGCCTATCCATACGGAAAAGGTTGACTCGCTTACCTAGGAAAGCTTGACGACCTTCACTGAGGTAGTTGACACTTTTCCTAAGAACGTAGACTTCGTACGGATATTGTTTACTTCTCATCTTTATTTGTTTACTTTGTACTGAATTGGTTGACTGCCTCTGTGTGCAGCCCATGCTATGAAAAACACTCGGGGGTGCCCTGCGGCAGGGGGCAGACAGCCCCCGAGAGTCCTGCCTCCTGCTACCATAGGCGCTTCTGCATTCCTTGCTCCGTATGGACGACAGAGGGGACTTTCATTCCGATGCTGGCATGCGGGCGCTGGTCGTTGTAGAAGCTGATGAAGGAGGCGATGCGCTCACGTGCGTCCCCGATGGTCTTGAAGCGCCGCTCGCGGTAGATGACCTCTGTCTTGAGGATGCCGTTCACACGCTCTGCAATGGCGTTGTCCGTGGGTTTGTAGTCTTCCGTCATGGAGATTCTGATGCCGTACTTCTTCAGTTCGTCCGTATAGGCATTGCAGCAGTACTGTACGCCTCTGTCTGAGTGATGGATGAGACCTTTCAGTTCATCGGCTGTAGCTTGTCCTATAGCCATCCTGAGAGCCTCCAGCGTGTATTCTGCCTCCAGCGTATCAGAGAGACACCAGCCCACAATCTTGTGCGAATAGGCGTCCGTCACCAGATGCAGATAACAGCAGCCATCCACAAGGTCGATATATGTAATGTCGCTCACCCAGAGCTGGTTCGCACGCGTCGGCACGAAGCCACGGATAAGGTTCTTATACCTGTGGTAGCGGTGGTTCGAGTTCGTCGTATGACGGGGCTTGGGACGCTTCTGCATCAGCTGGAAGTCGCGCATCAGCTGAAGGAAGGAATCGCGTCCAGGTACCCAATCACAGAGGAACATGCGCTTCATCATCAGCCACAGCTTGTAGTAGCCGATGCCAGGATCCATCTCGCGGATCTGCTTCACGGCATCCACGATGCGCATCACGCGAAGGATATACTCCTGATCGCGCTTACACTTTTGGTAATAGGCCTGTTTGCTCCGGTCAAGCAGCTCGCAGCAATACACTATCGTATAGCCCATATTGCTGCTCAGGCGTTCTACTGCTTGACCCCAGCTTTTTTTCGTACCTTGATGCCCTGCTCCTCGATGACATCGATGAGCGTGTTCAGAGCCAGGTTCTTGTCCTGGCTGTACTTCAGCTGCTTCTCAAGCTTCTCAATCTGCTTGCGCTGAGCCTCAATAAGGGCCGACATTGCGGCTACGTCCATCGGAGCATCTTCCTTCTTTTGTGCCATATCACTGTCCATTTGAACCGTTACCGGCTGCAAAGATGCACATTTTTCGTGAATTTCCAAAGGACTTAGGCAAGATTGTATCCAAGCGGATAGCAAATTAACACTTGGAAGGTCATATTTCAATGCAATTTCCTTCCTTGATTTGCCACTTTGCATGTACTCGATGCAAATACTGCGCTTCAAAGCGCGACTGAATCTTAATCTACTCATAACTTTTAACCTTTAATATTTAACATTTAAGGCCTGTTACGAGTCAACCTATTTCAGTACAAGACAGCGCCATTTGTCACACTGATAAGTGGCGTTTATTATTTTAAGTCAGATATACTGATTATCAGTTATTTAGGTATCATCATAAGTGCTTATTCTCCTATGTGTTCCGGACGGACAAATCGGACAAACCGATTTTTCATTTTGGACATAGATGTATTATATAATTATATTATTAATATATTATATTATAATATAATATATTAATAATATAATTCTTATTTCAGTTTATTTCGTACTATCAATTACTAACTTCATTTTTAAAATATCATTTGTCCGATTTGTCCGTCCGATATCATTACTTTGACGTTGATGGAGCCAAATATAAAAGGTGTCTTAACTACACTTCAATCTTTCTCAATCGTAATAAAAGCATAAATAATCGCTATTTTTGTGCTAACTTTAAGAAAAATGCACTACTTTTGCAAAAAAATCGGCTCACATTGAACGCTTTTGCTAAATTTTTCCTATCTTTGTAGCGCCGCAAATAATTTGAGGCAGACATATTGAGGAAGCGTTTAGCGCTGTTCCATCCGTTGAATCTGGACAATTCACTGAATATTGGAATAGACAAACAGCGTCCCTCCCGCGATGGATTATATACTTATGTATATATACTGTCAAGGGTGTGAGCCGTTCTCTATATTCATATTCAGGCAGTCCAGAGCCAAACGGAGAGTATAGTACTGAGAGGCTCACACTTTCTTATATGCCTAAATCTAACTAAAATAACAAGAAATGGGAAAGTATTGGTATCAAGACAGTCAAAAAAGATGGCGACAGGGAGATGATACTGACGATTTTTTTGTAGGTATAATCACTCTTGTATTAATGGGGCTTGGATGGGTATTTGGGAAACCGATCACTTGGTGGGTTCTTAAGAGAGAAGAACCAACAGAGGGGCAGATTACCCTATGGGCAATAGTCTCAATAGTATTGGTATTATTAATTATTTATTTATGTTCATTATAAGATATGGCTATAACTAAAATAAGCAAGGATGCTTTTGCAATATTAGCAAGATGCTCAAAAACAAAGAAATCTTTTGGCATTACCGTTGATCCCAAAGGAAGGAACAAGTTTTCTTTAGTTTGGGCTTTCCCTATTAATCAAGATCAAGCACATAAAGAAGGATTCGACACAAAACATGTTCATGGCTCAATAATGTTTGACGAAAACTATAACGGATGTCCCTATTGTGGGGAAACCGGCTTTTTTATTTGTGGTGTCTGTGGTACGTTTGCTTGTTATAATGGACGTTCTAACAAAGTCGTTTGTCCTCATTGTAAAAAAACATTATCTTTAACAGAATCCTCAGATTTTGATTTAAGTGGAGGTGCTTACTAACTAAAACATCATACAGTTTATTATGTCAGAACTATCAATTGGTGCAACTGTAACACTCGCAGGCGGTGGCAGTGCAAAAGTCAAAAAAGAACTTGGGCGTGGAGGTCAGGGCATTGTTTATTTGGTGAATGTTAATGGAGAAGATAAGGCTCTTAAATGGTATATAAACGTACCTAATCGTGACTTTTATAAGAATTTACAAGATAACATTCGCAAAGGGGCTCCTTCGCCAGCTTTTTTATGGCCAGAATATCTTACAGATTTTCAAAATGGAAGTTTTGGATATATCATGATGCTTCGCCCACAAAACTATTTTGAATTTGGACATTTCTTATTAGCAAAAGTTAAATTCAAATCTTTTGATGCTATTTTTACAGCTGCGATGAAAATCTGTGATGGATTCATGATGCTTCATCGCTTTGGTTTCAGTTATCAGGATTTGAATGATGGTAACTTTTTCATAGACCCACAATCTGGAGACGTTCTCATTTGTGACAATGACAATGTTATGCCACAAGGGGAAAAATCTGGAATTATGGGCAAGGCACGTTATATGGCTCCAGAAATTGTGAATGGTGGCATACCTGACAAGTATAGCGACCGCTTTTCCCTTTCTGTTATCTTATTTATGTTGTTTTACCTTAATCATCCTTTTGAAGGAGCAAAGGTTGCTGCATGTCCATGTTTGACAGAATCATTCGAAAAGAGATTTTATGGCAGTGAAGCAATTTTTATCTATGATGAAAAAGACAACACGAATTTACCTGTGAAGGGAGTTCATCAGAATGTAATAAAAAGGTGGCCTGTACTCCCACAAATACTTAGAGATACATTTACCAAGCAATTTAGCCAGGAATGCCTGAAGAATCCTAAGGAACGATTAATTGAACAAGAATGGAAAAAAAATGTTTGTTCATTACGTGACCAACTTATCTGTTGTCCACATTGTAAAGGTGAAACGTTTGCAAAAGTCAATCAATCTGTTTGCAAATGCATAAATTGTGGAAAGGAGATTGATACTTCACTCTGCCTCGCTGTAAACAATCGTGTTATACCATTATCTTTGGGAACAAAAGTATATTTCTCTGACGAAGATACCCCCAGTGCACTTGTAGCGAAGGATGCAAAAGGCTTTCCAATGTTACAAAACAACACATCCAATAATTGGTATGTAGACACCAGAGGAGGCAGCGTAAAAGAGGTTATTCCAAAAGGCTATATGCCCATAATTCCTAGCCTGAAAATCTCTATGAAGATACAAGGCAATGATATAAAAGCAGAAATACAAAAATTATAATAATAAAAAACAGAAAATTATGGCTAACAGTTTATTAGACGACGTCGTTGAGGTTCCAAGAAGAACAATGACCCTTTTTTTTGTAATTGATACTTCTGGCAGTATGAAAGGCAGTAAAATCGGGAGTGTCAATGATGCAATTGTGAATGTACTTCCAATTCTTGATGATATTTCCTCAACTAATCCAGATGCTGAAATACGTGTAGCAGCATTAGAATTTTCCAGTGGCACAAAGTGGCTCTATGACGAACCTAAATTGGCTTCGGACTTTAAATGGCAAGATGTTGAAGCCAGTGGCTTAACGTCATTGGGAGAAGCATGTGTAGAGCTTAATAACAAACTATCACGGAGCGGATTCATGAAAACAGCAAGTGGCTCTTTTGCGCCAGCTATTATCTTACTCTCTGATGGAGGCCCAACTGATGATTATGAAAGTGGCCTGAATAAATTAAAGTCAAACAATTGGTTTAAGGCTGCCATAAAGATTGCCATTGCTATCGGCGAAGGTGCAGACCTGGCTGTTCTTGAGAAGTTCACAGGAACCAATGAAGCGATATTTGAAGTACATAATATTGATGCACTAAAACAAATCATTCGTTTGGCAGCAGTAACTTCCTCACAAATTGGCAGCAAGAGCAGTACGGCAGGAGAACAGACAAAACAAGAACAGGTCATTCAAGAAATAAAAGAAGCCACCAAGGAAATTGATGGGGCTTCATCAGCAGATGCACCCGATTCGAGTGATACCAACTATGATGACTGGTAATATTTTCATGCGATGAAAGGTATTCATTATACTTGTCAAGGAGAAAGCCATAAAGCTACGAATAAGATCTGCCAAGATTATTCTTCTATATTCATAGACGATAATTATTCTATTGCAGTAGTATGTGATGGGCATGGCGGGGATCGATATTTCAGAAGTGACATTGGGGCCCAAATGGCGGCAGATGTAACGACAGAATGCGTCAAAGAATTCCTTGCGGAATGTTCAAAAGATGTGTTTTCAGGGATTCCTTTTACACAAAAGGAGTCTCTGGAAACTGAAATTAATGGAGGCCTGATGCAAAAAGCCTCAAGACAAGACAATGCATTCAGACAACTATTTTCTTCCATAATATATCGTTGGCGAGAATGTATTCTTGAACATGCGAAAACACATCCTTTGTCTGAACATGAGAAAGAATCATTGAAACAAGATTATATTGATGCTTTCAATCGTCAAGATTCATCAGAGAAGAACTATGGATGTACACTTATGTGTTATGTCTGTTCTAATCTTTTTTGGATGGCTTTCCATATCGGAGATGGTAAATGTATCAGTTTCGATAAGGATGGGAACTACAATGAACCCATTCCGTGGGACGAACGTTGCTTCTTGAATAAAACGACTTCTTTATGTGACGAGAATGCTCTTGACCAATTTCGCTATTGTTATTGCGGTGACGGTACTCATCCTGTTGCCGTCTTTTTAGGTTCGGATGGTATAGATGATTCTTTTGGTGAGACAAATAATCTTATTAATTTCTATGCACAAATAATTAAGTTGCTTGCCAAAAGTTCATTAGAGGAAGCTCAGGCAGAGTTGGAGTCGACTCTGCCGAAACTCAGCAAATTAGGTAGCCAAGACGACATGTCTGTCGCTTGCATCTATGATGAAACGTCCATTCAATCCATTTCTGTGGCCGTCACTCGCTTGCAACAAAAGTTTATCGAAGAAAAGATAAAGAATCTTGACGACATTATCGATTCGAACAAGAAAAAAATGGAACAAGAAAAAATTAATGAAATAGAACAGGAATATGCAGAAAAAGCAATAGAAAGGTCGAATCAGACCAAGCAGAATCTAATTGGAAAATGGAATTGTTTGGAAAAAGAGATTGATTCCTCTTCTATCAAAACCTATGATGATACAGATATAGACTCAAATAATTAATAATAAACTGCGGGGAAAAGAGGTCAACCTGTCAGTGGTAAGAACAAACGACGACCTCATTAATTTAGTATGAAAGAAATAAAACTAAAACCTATTGCAGAATTAATGAACAAGGTTTGCAAAACAAACATCAATCTTGACAATCTGTCTGATGATTTGGTTTTAAAGGTTGATGAAAAGGGTGACATGAAGATAGAATAAATATGTCACTAGAAGTCTCAGTTCTCTTATTTTGTTAAGAGAATAATCCATTTTCCCTTGTTTTTGCTATATTACATAGCAGAGACAAGGAAAAAGAGTGTCCAAATAAAGGTTTCTTAGAAAAAACTTAGTCATAAATATCTGAAAATGAACGAAGACCTCAAACAATCATTTCAACAAATTGTTAGTGACTTCGGACCGGATGTTATCAATAATAAAAATCTGGCGAACATAGTTGCTGACTACTTTTCTTTCGACAGGAACCCTGCCGTTCGGAATATTCTTAAAGCAATTGTCAGCGATGGCTATGTTACAAAGATAAGTCAGTTAAAAACATCGAAAGGTGACCCAAGCATAGATTTGGAACGCTATGCTGGTGAGATAGAACAATCTTGGGGCTATAGGAAAGAACAGGTGATATATGTCCTTTCATGTATTGCAAGCAGTGTTGGTATTGTTTGTAAGACAAACAGCTCAACCAATCAGAATCCTCAGTCGATATTGCCTTCTCCAAGCACTCCCATTGTTAATACTCCAATTAATCAAAATCAAAGTAACCAGCAAAACCAGCAAAATATAAGAAAACCTTTTATCCAAAATGGCAAAGTAAAATATCTGCTGTGGAGTTTGCTTGTTGTTATAGCATTGATTGTCTCTTTCATTTTCATAAAATCATCAGCAGAAAAAGATATAAAACCATCAGCAGAAGAAGATAGACTTGCATTAGATCATGCAAAAGAATGCTATGATAATGGCGATTATAATACGGCATTTGAGATATGGGAAAAATATGCCAAGCTTGATAGTGTAAGAGGAATGAATGGATTGGGATTATGTTATAGCCAAGGTAAAGGTATCTTGCAGGATTATAAGGAAGCCATGAGGTGGTTTCGAAAAGCTGCAGAGCAAGGATTTGCAAAGGCACAAACTAACTTGGGTATAATGTATATAAAAGGGGAGGATGTACCCATAGACTATAAAGAAGCATTAAAGTGGTTTCGCAAGGCTGCAGAGCAAGGTTATGCTGGGGGACAATACAATTTGGGTTTAATGTATGATTTGGGAGAAGGCGTACCTGTTAACTATGACGAGGCACGTAAATGGTATACGAAAGCTGTTGAACAAGGTTATGCTCCGGCCCAACTCAATTTGGGTTATATGTATCTCAAGGGGAATGGTGTACCCATAGACTATAAAGAAGCGCGTAAATGGTATACTAAAGCTGCAGAACAGGGAAATGCTGGTGCCCAATATAACTTGGGTCTTATGTATGAAGAAGGAAAAGGCGTTCCTGTTGACTATGAAGAAGCGCGCAAATGGTACAATAAAGCCGCAGGACAAGGAAATGAATCCGCAAAAGAAGCATTGAAAACGATGAAATAAGTATAATTGCCAGTGACAGAGTAAAAAGGTCAACCTGTCGAAGGCATAATAATACAACTATGCGACCTCAGAAAAAAGAAAAATGGGATATAAAAGATCATCAATTGTGAAAACGAGCTATTCTTGATTCAATTTTGTTGGCGCAAATGTAAATGACTCAAAAAGTAATAAAAGCTAATATGAAAATGAAATATATTTTTCTGTTGTTTCTTGTGAATTGTATTGCAAATATCAGTGCACAAGAAGTTAAGATTTTAAAGTGTAATACCCCAACTGTAAATGTGGGTGGTAAGAATTTAACTATCGGTAATTCTTTCGATAAAAATAGCACAATTAGATGGAGTTCTCCGAATCAAGTTGTAATAATTCGAAATAGTGATGGAAGAATAATTAGGCTAGCTGCATCACATTCTGAAAGTGGTAGTCAAGAAATTGTTAGCAAGTTGTTACAAAAACAATATGCTCATCTATCGTCCAGAGGAGACGATTTTCCTGGAGGAACTTATTATGTTGAAGATTCATTGTTCATTCCCATAGACTTAGAAGAGGGTATTCGTCCAGAATTAGAATTAATCTATTCAATTAAAGGACAAACCAAGAATTATAAACCTCTATTATCTGAAGATGCAAAGTTTGCTATAGTTACTAAAGAAATATTTCAGAATGTTGATGAACATAAAATCGTGTGCAAACTAATTGGAAAAATAGAAGGAGAAATTATTGAGTTATCTGACCCAATGATATTAATACCATTAGAGTATTCGATTGATGAGGAATAATCAGATGAAGAAACGTGTCGTATTAAAATCGGTAACATCTGCTATCGTATTGCTTTTGTTCTCGTATATTGTAACAAATATTGGATTTGAATTAAGTGGCGAAAGCGACTTAATCAAGAAGACTAATTCTTTTAAATCTTTATTTGGGTCAGATGAAGGGCCTGTTCCTGACAGCATTCTCTTCGTCAACATCTGTTATGACAAGGAACTTGTCGATGTAAATGATGAAGATGGATTTCTAAAAGGACAAATTGATATTACAAATCGTCAAGCATTATATGATTTTTTGGAATTACTATCTGTGAAAGCTGATTATAAGTATGTATTAATGGATATATTTTTTGAAGATGGCATCTCCTCAAATGTCGATTCAGCCCTATTTGCAAAAATCAGTTCTATGGATAGGATTGTCATACCCAAGCATCGAGATGCTGCTTTAGCTGGTGATTCTAAGTTAGAAGAGAAATCAAGTTTTTCTGATTATACAACAACACTTTTGGGTAACGATTTTAATAAATATGAGCTTCTGGATGGAAAAGAAAAATCTATGGCATTAACTATGTATGAAGATATCACAGGAAACACAATCGACGAAATTGGACCTTTCTATTTCGATGGCTATAGTATATGCAATCGAACTCTGTTTTCTAAGCAGATGATTCTTTTCAATACTCCATACGATAAAAATGGAGAGAAGAATTATTATCATCTGACAACAGATCTTTTGCAAGATTCAGAAGGGGCGCAAGCCCTGATGAAGGGGAAATATATATTTGTCGGTGATATGGAATTGGATGATATCCATGATACAGTACAGGGTGAACTTCCTGGGAGTGTTATAACTGCAAATATCTTCATAGCACTTATGAATGGAAAACATAAGATTCCAATATATGTAATCATTATTTTATTTATCATATATTACATTTTTTCTTATTCTATATTTTCTCATCACTCTATGTCCGAGATAATAGTAAATAAGATTGAGAAAAAATATCCTAAATTACTTTCTCCATTCTCTGTGAATTTATTGTCATGGATTAGTTACTCTTTAATATTGTCTGGCATCTGTCTCTTTTTTTACTACACCCTTTACATATCATATGATATCTTCTTAACAGCTACTTTTTTACAGGGAATCGATTATATTGAGTCAAAATTTAACAGTTTATAGTATGAGAACAATTGCTTTATTTCTTTTATGTGGTTTTGCTATTTGTGTGCATGCCCAAGATTTTGTTATTGGAGGTCAGGCAAAGTCATCCGATAATAGTGAGAAATACGATAGTCTATATAACTTCTATCTTGGATTAGAGAATGCGAAGAAAATGATTGGACAAGAATTCGTTTATTATAATACGCTTGATTATACAAAAGAGTATACTGAGATTCCTTATCCTTGGAAAGATGGAAGATTAAGATCTGGTCGCTATACAAGTTCGCAAACAGCTAAAAATGAATATTTGGCAGAACTAAAGAAGAAAAGCGGGACAAAATATAAATTAACAGACTTTGTCACCTATGAAGGGAAACAGGGATATGTGTTTACTGATAATAAAGGCGAGAGTATGTTTTATACAAATATCATATTTGTAAATGGTGAGTTTGTTTGTGAAGGTTACAGAGAGAAATTTCGTAAAAAGTATGTAGGGAAAGAGGTATATTGTATGACAGAAGGAACCAGTAAAGAATGGAATTCCAAAGAAGCTAGGGCTGTATTTTTAATTCAAAGATATTTAATCGGATTACAGAGTAGAGAACTAAAATCAACTCTTCCGTATATGTCAAAATGGACAGTGAAAGGTCTTGGTGTAGATACAACATATTGGGGAGACCATAATCCTACTAATGATATGGACAACAGTTTCTGTCGTCTTGTCTTTGTTGTTCACAATGATGAACTTGGTGATTATGAATGTTATGTAAGTGGTTCAGGAATGTTGGATAAAAAATCACCTAAATTTGTTTTAGTTAGTACTGCAGCGGGAAAGCCACTTGCAAGGAGAGAGCAGATATCATCAAGGGATTGGAATGGTGTAGTACCTGAAGATATATTATCGTCAGCAAAATCAGGGGATCCTAATGCCATGTTAGTAGTTGTAGAATATTTTAACGATTATCCTCGTTCATATGGTAAAAAAGTTTCAAATGTTTCATATGATGATTATCTGTCATTGTTAGATAAAACAGTTGATCGTGGTTACATACATCGTCATACAGCCCGATGGTTAGATGAAGCGGCCTGCCATTTTTTACCATATATTATTGATGATTTTCAATATGATAGTTTAAATAATTACGAGAAAGCTGTACCTTATTTTATTAAGGCAACTCGATTGGGATATGATGATTCTCTGAAGAGACTTATGAAGTGTATTGAAACAGGAAAAACAAAAGACAATAAGGCTTATGAAGTAATAGAATTGCAGGCTGAAAATAATACTGATGCTCAGCTTTTCTGTGCCCGTCAAATGTTAAAAGGGAAGAAGTTAAATAATCAAGATAAGATAATCTCGTGGTTGGAACAAATAACAGATTCTATATATGATGTAGGCAAGAGTGAGGCTTTTATATTATTGGCCGAATGTTACAACAAAGGTGTTGGAGTTAAAAAAGATACAAATAAAGCATTTGAAATGTTTATAAAAGCTGCAGACTGTGGCAATGTTAATGCTTGTTTAGAACTTGGAGAGATATATTATTGTGGCCAAAAGGTTGAAAAAAATATTGACAAAGCTGCATATTATTTGAAGAAAGCCATAAAAAAAATATATTATTCGGAAAAGGACTATTTTAAGTGTTCTATGATGCTCGGAAAAATATTAGTCTCAAAACATGACATGGATTGTATAACATATTTCAAAAATGCATTATTAACTAATGATCCAAGGAAATATGAGGCTAGAATAGAGCTTGGTAATTTTTTATATGAATTTGAGGATGAATATTGCAAAGGAGAAGCTGCAGAAAATTATTGGTTGGCCTACAAAGATGGAAAGCTTGAAGAAGGAAAACGCTTGTTCGAGCAGTACCAGCTAAAGGAAACGCTCATCAAATTTCTAAATGATGAAATGAATGTGGGCAGACGAAGAAATGATTATGTTGAGGAAATGATAAAAAGCTTAAATATGTAAGTAAATGAGGATTAAGATTAGGACTATTCCACTTCTGCTCCTTTTTTGTCAGCAGATTATCGCTCATAATATAGAAGATCGGCTTGTAAGATCCATGCACAACGTGATGGATTTTTATCAAAGCCCAACTGAATCAATTGACCAAAGGATTCAGAGTGCTGCCAACGAATTCTGTAACATATTGATAGAGATAGATAAAACAGGCGATGAGGGAGATGCTATAGTTATGGAATTATCATATAATACATTTCTAAACCTCCTCGTCAAAGGCGACAGAATACAGAATTTGGATAAATGGAATAAACTATTTGTATCAAAGATGTCTAACACACATCCTTTGAAGCTATATCTTATTCTATGTATGGCAGCAGGTTATAAGTCATGTGATAATTATTCTATGGGAATGGCTATAGAAGATTTCTCCTTCAAAGGAGATGGCAGTGTCGGGCTGAAATTCCTTGAAGATGAAGTAAGTTTATTGAAAGAATTGTCCTTATATGATCAAGCACGAATAGAGGCGGCTAAGGCTGATCTTCAGTTGTATTCTGGACAATTCGTAGATGCAGCCTGTTCTTTCAAAAAAGCATCAGAATTAGTATTAGAGACATTTGGGAAAGAATCTTCTGAATATTTGAAATTTCGAATGTATGAAGAAATTCCTCCAGCTTATCAAGGCGACTTTAATGCCGCTCTTTCAATTGCGGAAGAAACAAATAAAGCTCTTAATGCTTTCGAAAAGAGTTATACCAATTTAGGGCACAAGGTTAAGGGCACTGATTATTCAGAATATGCGGCTTTACTTACAAGACTAAGCATATATTGTAATCGTATAGGTTCTGCTAATGATGAAATGAAATATGCGGAGGACGCACTTAATGCGGCCTATGAGAATTACGCATCAGAAATATACCTAACTAATCGTTATTCTTTTGATGGAATGCCAGCCAATGGCCCCGATGTATATTTGGAACGTTCCCTCTTTAATATTAAGTTTAATTGCGCCGAGAATCTTTATAAAACAGGACGTCTTGAAGAATCAAAAACAGTTTTTAAAGAACTACTGAATGATTATAGATTGGAGATGAACAATACATCTAACTATTCTGCATTAGACGTTCAGCTGATGCAAAAAAAGATGGAGCCACTGATTTCACTGGCTCCTCTGTGCGTTAGTCGTTTTTTAGGAGATCCTGATATAGAACAACTTGCATATAATTGTGCTTTACAATATAAGAACTTTAGTTTGATGACAGAAAACTTATTGCTAAAGTTGATAAAGCTAGAGAACGATGAAGAGACCTCCGATATTTATAAGAAAATACTTCTTTTAAAACAGCAGCTAGATACATCGTCGAAAGAAGGAGGTCAGGCTATCAACGATTCTATTAAAACTTTGAACGAGTTGCTTATGCTGAATTTGGACTTTTCAACCTATGGTAATATCCTAAATGTTGATTGGCATGAAATACAAGATAAGATGTCTCCTGAAGCAGCTGCAATTGAATTTCTTGTTGTGAAAGATAATCAAGGAGATGCAGAATATTTTGCAAATATACTAAAGAAAAATGCAGCTCCAAAATGCGTCAAATTATGCGCAGAAAAAGAATTGACATCTATCGTTTCTGCATATACCACTTCACAGGCATTTAAACTTATATGGCAACCATTAATCTCATCTCTGGATGGAATTGAAGAAATTTATTTTTCTCCAACAGGAGTTTTTCACAAAATAGCAATAGAATACCTGCCTGATGAAAATGCACAATTAGTTAATAGCAAATATAAAATCCATCGATTATCTTCAACAAGAGAGCTTGCTATAAATAAAAATATTCAAGACTTTAAACGTGCTGTTATTTATGGTGGAATAGACTATAATTCCCCTACACCCACTCAAACTGGAGATAATCTTATAGATGAGGACATCATTAATAATGACCAACTGCGTGATGGTATGGCATATTTGCCTCAAACTTTAATAGAGATGGCCAATATAGAAAAGACCCTAAGTCCAAATATTAAGGTTGACACCATTAGCGGAAGTAAAGCTTCGGAGGCATCTTTTAAACAATTGTCTGGACAAGATATTCAGATTATGCATCTTTCCACACATGGCTTCTATGTCCCCAAATTCAGGCGCTCTACCTTTACAAAAGTAACATTAAACCCATTCAATTCTCTTGACGAGCAATCTCTTAGTCGCTCAGGCTTGCTTATGGCTGGAGCTAACAATGCTGTCAAGTTAAAACAGATCAGTGGAGAAGACGGAATCCTAACTGCTAAAGAGATTGCTCGTCTTGATCTCAGTGGAGTTGAATTGGTCACTTTATCTGCCTGTGAGACAGCATTAGGTGATCTCTCTGGAGAGGGTGTCTTTGGTTTGCAAAGAGGTTTTAAGAAAGCAGGTGTTAAGGCTATAATCATGAGCTTGTGGCGTGTAGATGATACGGCAACAGAAATCTTGATGACAACTTTCTACGACTTGCTAAGCAAAGGGCAACCAATTAATGATGCTTTAACAGATTCACAACATCAATTGATGGCATATGAAAATGGGAAATATAGTGATCCTAGATATTGGGCAGCATTTATAGTAATTGATGCTTTATAAAATTGTCATCAAGACAATTGAAAAAAAAGTAAGATGAAAAATGAACAGGGGCGCTGATAGGGTGTAGGATAAGAACCTTGCATATGATGAGTTTGAAACTCGTAGCTAATGAGTATATAATATGAACGATGGAACGAAGAATAAGTACGACCTCTATCTGGAAATAGTAGAGGGGACAAGCTGGATGGGGATGCCATTGTATGATGGAATCACCATAGATGTAGATTTCTCTAATGATGAGGTGGCGACTATCCGACAATTGGTCAGCAATGCTGGGGCTGGCGAAGAGGATAACTTGATGCCAATTCTTGAAGATGCCGCTCCAGATGTCTTTCAACGCATCGACAAAGCTGCTCGTTCAGCTATGTTTGACTATTATTTGGTGCAGGCTGCCCAAGACTATAACATAGAATTCGATGAGGATGAGCAACGACGGAACTTTGAGCATGACCTCGGAAGTGGTCTTTTTGTGCCAGAGGTTTTTATCGAGGAATCGGACAATTATAGTGAGGTGCCAGAAGATGATGAAGAACTGTTTGACATGTGGTCAGAATGGGAGCACAATAAGTTTGGAGAGGAAGATGCAGCGTGGATTCGCTCACGCTACACGATAGATGAAAGCGCTATAGATGTCAGTGAAGACGAATATATCTGTTATATTCCAGAAGAATGGCTGACGGAAGTATGAGAAAAGAGATTATATATAAATAATGTGGGACACTGACAAACTTTGGATGGACAGCGATGGCTTTATCTATTCAGCAGACGGGAAGCGGCTGTTGAAGGGGGCTAGTGTGGAGGGTGCCTATTGGATTCCTGAAGGAGTAGAGGAGATTGAGCCTGGAGCGTTGATAGGATGTAAGATTGGTACCCTACATATTCCTTGGACAGCTCATGTGCATGAGCATGATCAGTTGGTGTTTAGCAAGGATCCAGAAGAGAATGAGGAATTGATGCCTGCAGTATATTTCTAGACGAAAAAATATGCCAATCGTGATGAGGAGACCTGGGCTTTTGAGGATGAGGGGGAATATCGGATCGATGAGCATGGCATAGGGTACAGCCTTGATGGACATCGTCTGTTGTTTGCTCGTGCTACATTCAAAGGTGAAGAGTATGTTGTGCCTGATGGCGTAGTGACTATCTGTTCGACGGCTTTTGGAGCATGTAGGCAGTTTGTAACGCTGATTATCCCAAGGTCAGTGAGATTGATTGGCGATTTTGTATTTGGTCCAGGGGGTGGAAAGATTGTCATTAAGTAATATGTCCAATCAGTCATTATTATCAGGAGGATAATTAAAGCTCGCCGCTGCGAGCTGATAAACTATTAACCTTAAATTTAATACTATGATCACACAAAAATGCATCGTCATCACGACGAGTATGGGATTATACCTATATTTGATTCGATGTTGTTCATAACATTATGTTTAATAATTAACTAAGTTTGGGGCAAAGGTAGTGATTATTTTTTGATCAGCCAAATGTTTATTGAAAAATTTTGTGTCTATATAAAAATAACGGATTTCTTTTGTTTTATTCAACTTTTATTCCATACCTTTGCAGAAAACACACTTGTAGATGACTATGAAAAAATGTAGAAGAATTAAATTATGATGCCAATAGAACCAGATACCATTTAGACCTTTATAGAGAAAGGACAGTAAATTAATAACTAAAAAACAAAAGATTATGGTGGCAGAAACAAATAATGACGATCCGTCAGAACTGAAGCCGTGGGGTGGGAAACAAAAGAAGTACCAAACCCTACGGCAGCAAACAAAACCACAATATTTCATAGAATTAGATTTCCTAGAGAAATATGCTTTAAGTCGTGCGACATGGGAGGAAGCAAGGCCCATCGTCGACTTGTTGGAGATAAAGTGGGGACTAGACCCTCCTCCGCCTGTGGCTGCTGTTATCCAGAGAATCAAGGAGAAATTCAGCCATCTGATCTATGGCCCTAAGATAGACTCTCATGATACGATTCAAGGCGACAAGAATAATTTTGAGTCAGGGGCAGACCTAAATAAACTATATATGTCTCAGGGCATTTCTGTCCAAGAGGCAATTAAAGAACTAACTAAACAAACAAATCATGGCAAAAGACAACGTAAAAGGAGATCACAATGT
>JAEEGJ010015968.1_pt1 | contig 17369 bp, 15 predicted proteins | sample 8958761 | NCBI WGS metagenome assembly JAEEGJ01 (sample SAMN16246546, study PRJNA631951) | gut metagenome | biome: gut microbiome; feature: rumen; material: RS-attached | host: Bos | place: Iran: Karaj | collected 2018-10 | reverse complement strand
GACCGGCCGGTGTCTCGGCTGCCCTTTATGGTCTTCGTGCTGGACTTGAGGTTCAGCTTGTGGGTAAGGATGTAGGCGCGCTTGCAAAGGCCCACAAAATTGAAAATTATTTTGGTCTTGAAAAACCGCTCACAGGGGCTGAACTTGCCGAAGTTGGTAAGAAACAGGCGCTTGCTCTTGGTGCGCAAATCGTGGACGATGAGGTAACGGACCTCATGTTTGACGGTTTTGGTTTTGTGGCGACGGGCTTGAACGGAACGTATCGTGGCAAGGTCTGCGTGATGGCAACGGGGGCTGCTCGTAAAAAGACTCCGCTCCCAGGAATGGCCGAAATGGAAGGCCACGGCGTGAGCTACTGTGCTGTTTGCGATGCGTTCTTTTATCGTAAAAAGGATGTGGCTGTGCTTGGCTCGGGCGAGTATGCGTTGCACGAAGCGACTGAACTTTTGTCTGTAGTCAACAGCGTGACGCTCTTGACGAACGGTGCTGAGCTTACAGCGAAATTCCCTGAAAGCGTGAAGATTGAAACCCGCAAGATTACGGGGCTCAAGGGCGCCGGGCAATTTGAAGGCGTGAAGTTTGACGATGGCCTTGAAGCCAATTTTGACGGCATGTTTGTGGCTATGGGTAGTGCGAATGCAACGGATCTGGCTTTGAAAGCTGGCGCTGCGTTCGATGCTGGAAAGCTTGTGCTCGATAAGGATTTCCAGACTACGGTTCCGGGGCTCTTTGCTGCAGGCGACTGCACAGGTGGTACGCTCCAGGTGGCTGTAGCTGTGGGCGAAGGCGCTATTGCTGGTCTCGCTGCAATTAAGTATCTGAGAGAACATAGAGAGTAAGGCACGCTGAAAATGCGTCGCGTTACTTTACTCACAAATCCTGGCGTTTGCAATTTGCATTGTCCGCTGTGTTTTTTGAACCAGCGGGCTTTGCATAATTGTAATGCGCGGAGTGCTGAGAATGGTAACGGGGATTGCCCGCCGGATAATGCTAGGGAACGCTTTTTTTATTGTAATAAGGAGCGCCGCGCGCTCGGCATGGGCGAAATGCCTTTTGAAGTTGCGCGGGCGGCGATTGAAAAGTATGCCGCCGAACGAGATGCTTCGGGTAAACGCTTGCTGCGAGAAGTAATTCCTTCGACGATGGGAGAACCTCTACTTTATTTGCATTTTGATGAGCTGCTGGAGTTGTGCAAATTGCTTGAGATTCCGCTGAACCTCACGACGAATGGAACGTTCCCAGGAAAGTGGGGGAGTGATGCGGCGATGGAACTTCTGTTGCGTTCGTGCTGCGATATCAAGGTGAGCTATTTGGCGTCGGAACAGTTTGACGGCTGGAAAGCGAACGTTGAAAAGTTAGTTCGGGTGCGCGATAAACTGCGAGAAAATACGAGATGCGTGACGGTATCGCTGCAAGTGACGTTGCACAAGAAGAATTTGCAGGAAGTGCCGGAGATTGTGTCATGGGCTTCTGCAATTGGGGTTGATCGAATCAAGTGGAATAAAGTGGTGTTTCTGAGCACTGCTTCGCAGTCGCTTCGCGAAATGTATGCGCTGGATGATGCGTCGTTAGAAGCGTTGCGCAATGAGTTCCGGTTGGGAGAGTTTTCTGCTTCGAATGTGAAGCATGAAGGAAGTTTGTTTTTTAAGAATTGTGCTGACCAGTGCGCTGTTGGCGGTAAGTGCGAATCATGTCCGTTTGCAGATGAAGTTTGGGTTTGGCCCGACGGTCATGAGGACCATTGCCCGAATCCGGAAAAACGATTTGGGGGCGGGGAATAGCGAGATGTTGAAACAGTCTTGCTATAATCAGTTGGTGCGAGATTAGACAAAAGTTTCACTTCGTTTCAACTTTTGCCCCTTGGGTTACGCCTTGCGGCGTAATCTCTAAATCGCCCGTAGTTCGCTTCGCTCTCGGGGCGATTTAGTCGAACTCACTTCGTGAGTTCTTCATCTCGGTGATATTCGGATATAAAAAGAAACCACCCTGATGGGTGGTTTCTTTTTATCGGAATAGCGAGATAAGATAAAATCCTCACTTGCGTTTCGGATTTTACCCTTCGGGTTACGCCTTACGGCGTAATCTCTAAATCACTCATTATTCGCTTCGCTCATGGAGTGATTTAGTCGAACTCACGACTTCGTCGCTCGTTCAAATTTCTGTGATGCCAAATAAGAAAAAGAGCCATCCTTTAGGATGACTCTTTTTCTATCGGAATAGCGAGATTCGAACTCACGACCTCTTGCTCCCGAAGCAAGCGCTCTACCAGGCTGAGCTATATTCCGTTTTGTTTTTGTCTTGACGCTTCGTCGTTGACGCGCACAATTATAGTTAATTTCGATTCACTTTTAAAGGGGTAAGGGCAAAAAAAGTGAAATTTTTTTCATTATTTTTTCTTTTTTGCGATTTGAGGGCGCGGTTTGCCGATTTTCATGATGCTGGAACCGGCGTTGTCGGGTTCAACCTTATAAAAAACGACTCGATTTTTCCATTCGGAACGCACTTTGCGGTCGATGATGCGCTTGACGTTGCCGTATTCCGGGTTGCCGCCACCGTGAATCACGCGCAAAACGCTCAGACCTGCGATGAGGAGGTCGTCGATGCGGCGCTCGACGGCTTCGGCTGCTTCTTCGGAGGTAAGGCCGTGAAGGTCTATTTCATCTTCGGGGTTTGGCATTTCCCAGGCGGCGGGATTGCGGCGCATTTTCTTGCCGCGTGTGGCGCGTTGCGGTCTTGCTTCGGCTTCTGCCTCGGCCTGGATTTCGGCAAGTTCGTCCTTGTCTTCCATTTGGTGGTTCTTGATCCACTCTAACTGAAATTCTTCTTCTGCATTTAAAGGCATTGTTTTTCCTTCTTTTTTGCGAAATATAAAAAATGCAACCTCGAATTTGTTGAATTTCATAAACAGTAAAAGTGAGAAAAACTGTTAAATTTTAAAAATTGAAAAGATTCGTATTGAAAATAAAAGCGTCGGCCAAGGATGGGGAGGGTGCAGGGAGGGGCCCGTGCGGCCTTCGCAACTCCGAGCTGGGGCCCCGCCCGCATGACGTGCTATTTACATTTAAATAAAGGCTTTGGACTTTTTGCCAATGAAGTTCCCGTGGTAATTCCAGCTCCACTGTTCGGGGTGCTCGGCAATCCATGTTTCGACTTCGCGCGCAATACCTGTGACGAGCGCACTTTCTGATGGCGCTGCATTTATGGCGTTCCCGATGCTTTCATCGTATTTTGGCGGGTAATATTTTTCGAAACGGATAATGATGCGCTTCTTTTCGCTCCACGTACGGAACGTGACGATTCCTGCGCCCATTTCGTTTATTTTTTGAGGGAGTCGCAGATAGAGCGTGCTTGGGCGGCCGAATAACGAGACCGAGTTCCCTTTGGTGTGTTTGCCTTGGTCAATGACCATTGCGAGAATGCCTTTGGTGCGGAATAGTTCACGGATAAGGCGGCCTGTTTCGTCGGGATGATATTCGGTAAGGTGCGGGTCGCTGCGGTGGTCTTTGAGGACTTCGCGGAAAGCGATGTCGCCGACGGAATCTGTAATGAGGTGTACGTGTTCGCTGTAGCGGCAAAGAGCGCGGTGCAAAAGTTCGAATGCACCTTGGTGGATGCTGATGCCTGCGATGGGGGCGTTTTGTTTGGCGCAATCTGCTATGGCATTGCGAATAATATGCTCGTTCTCGTAAACGATTCGCTTTTCAACGCTCTTGAAACGTGCAAGTCCGCGGTAGGATTCAAGCGCATTCCAGAAGATGCCTTGGAACGTATCGCGCGCATTTGTCGTTGCAATCGCATTTGGGCTTTTTGCCAAGTATTCCTTTGCTGCTGCCAAGTGCTTTTCGACGCGCCCGTAGGCGCGCTTCTTGTGCAAAGCTTTGTAAACCGGGAAAACGATAGCAAAAAGAACTGCGTAAAACGCATCCGGCAAATGCAGCAGAATGTTAATTAGGAACTTGTATGTGAAAACCTTAAATCGGCGCATTTCCCTCAGTGCTTTTGAAAAGTGACTGGATCCTGCTCCTTCGAACCTAACTCAACTAAGTCAACAAGTTGACTAGTTTCGTATATCGACTCCGTTACACTTCGCTTAGGATGACAATTTCAATATCCTACGGTTCACTGCGCCGAAGATGTTAATCCTCTTCGAATTCCAGGATGTTTCTTCCGAGTTCGCGGTCGAAGATGCTTTGCTTAAGACCTTCGCCGGCGTAGCTGATTGTCGGCGAGATTTCGTACAACTTCTTCTCGTCAATCTTGACGTGCGCCTTGCGGAGCCATTCGCGGTGGAGCTTGCCGATCATGGTGCGTGCAGTCTTCGGAGAATCGTTGCCTTCGGCATTCTTGACCGGGCTGAATTCTTCTTCGCGTACAACGCCGAACGGGAGCATGGAACCGAGCTGCGGGAATGCGTCAAAGAGGAATTGTTCGAACTTGAAGCACTTTTCGATGCCGCAAACGGTTTTGCGTGCGGTGTGCCACGGGAGCTTGCTTGTCTGCAACTTGCGGAGTCCGCTGATTTTAAACAAGTGAATCGCGATGTTGCCGCCGTCGAATGTGAGGGAACCGTCAGCATTCGTCATGTCGCGGAAGTTTTCCGGAAGGTCGCTGTATTCGACAACGCCTGGCTTCTTGTTCTGGAAGGCGAAAATGCCGACTTTTTCGTTCGGACCAGCCTTGTGGACGACCTTCGAGGCGCTGAGAATCGTGCCTTTTTCGGCAAGTGCGCCAATGAATGCCGGGTCGCAAATGCGGCAGAGGGCGTTATCGACGCTGTAGAGGAACACGTATTGCACGCCGCGTTCCACAAGCCAAGCGAGCGTTCCGCTTTGGGCGAGGGCGCGGAAGCAACCGCCATTTCCATCGGGCACAAGAGCCAAATGGTCTTCGCCATCGCGGACTGCCTTGCCGTCTGCGGTGAGGGCGCAAATCGTTCCCTGCTGGAAGAAGCGGATATCTTCGCGGTTTAAACCAAAGAAGTTATTTTCGCTGAAAAAGTTGACCGTCGCTTCGTGGTTCAAGGGGCTCGTCATGATGCACCACGGAATGGCGTGACCAACGCGTGCGCCCAAGTTGCGCAAACGTTCTGCCTGCAACTGGAACAGACTCTTGTGGCTCGGGAGACCGATATCGAACATGCCCTTCGGACCATCGAAACCGAGACGCGAACCTTGACCGCCTGCCACGAGGAATGCGGCAACCTTGCCTTGACCAAGGAGGATTTCACCCGTTTCTTTCCAAAAATCATAACGGAGATCGTCGGTCGCGAGTTTCCACGGCATCGGAGTGAGGTCGGCAGAAACGTTATCGCTCAAGCTAGCGGCGGACTTTTCGGCGTGGAGAGCCTTGAGTTCTTGCCAGTCCTGGCTCAAAATATCGCGTTCCAAATTTGCGCGGGCATCGCCCGTCAAAGATTCCAAATGTTGGGCCAGTTCTTGCTGACCTGCGGCGTTCAAAGTTTCGATAATATTCATGCGATGTAATATAATAAAAAGAAAAATGCCCGCTCAAAGGCGGGCACGATAAGTCTTGTTGTTATGGTAAACTATCTAATACCGAAGAACACGACCATGCTGAAGATGAGGGCGAAAATGCTCACGAGGTGCATGCGCCACACAATCTTGGAGTTCATGAGTGGTTTGCTCGGGAAGCGTCCGTCCCACTTCTTTTGGTAGTGGTGGTGGAGCGGGGCGCAAAGGAAGATGCGCTTGCCGGTCCCGGTCGTTCTCTTGGTAATCTTGAACCATGTAATTTGCATCAAAACAGAGCAAGCTTCGGCGATGATGATAATGCAAACGATGGGGAGGAAGAGCCCTGCCTGCACCAAGATGAACATGATACCGATGGCTGCACCGAAGCCGACGGAGCCTGCGTCACCCATGTAGATTTCTGCCGGAGGGCTGTTGAACCACAAGTAGGCGAGCAATGCGCCTGCGATGGCGGTGGCGAGCGGGAAAAGTTCGTCGCAGCCGGGGAGGTACGGCACGCTCAAGTACTGGCTAAAGATGAAGTTGCCACTCACGTAAGCGACGAGCCCAACGAACACCATGCTGGTTAGGATCGGTACAGAAACGAGGCTGTCGAGACCGTCTGTGAAGTTCGTTCCGTTAGCAGAAGCTGCGATGACAAACGTCATGAACGCAACGAAAATCCAGTTGGGGAGGTGGATCTGGAACACGTCAATCGGGCAGAATGGGATGGTCAAATCGCCCTTGAGTTCGGGGATGAACTTGTAGCAGAAAACGGCAACGACAAAGCTAAACAAAAAGTAGAGGAAAAGTCTAAGTGAGCTGGAAATGCCATCCGCCTTGTCCATGTATTCGGCGGCTTTGAGCTTACCCTGATTTACAAGGCGCTTCGCGCGGACCTTGGCCATATCGTCGGTGGCACCCACAGCGCTAAACAATGCCAAAATTACGAGAGTCGAGATGGTGTAGCCGTTCATCTGGCAAACGAGCAATGAAACAATTTCAACGACAATCACGAGGAGGAGACCGCCCATAATTGGGGGAGATTTTGTCTTTCCGTCCTTGTCGAAATCGCTCGTGGCGTCCAACCTCTGCAAGAAGCGAATGTACTTCGGCATGAAGAAGAGCACCAAAATAATGGAGAGCATGGCGGCAACGCCCGCACGGAAGAGACGACCGTCAAAAAGGTCAATGTGAGTTGTTTGATATAGCCAGTGGCAAAGCATAGTTTAGGTTTTAGGTAATAGGTTTTAGGTAATAGGGAGAAATATAGTGAGAGCACAAATCGAGATGGACTCCGTAAAGATAAAATATTGTAGTTATGTTGGCTAGGAATTGTAAAAAATTCTAGATTTTAGAATATGAGTGAAATGGATATCGAATGCCCGCATTGCGGAACAAAATTTAAGGTCCAGATAGACGGAGACTTCTCGAATATGATGGTGTTTCCGTGTGCTAGGTGCCAGACCCCCTTGATGTGCTATCATGGGGAAGTATCTGAGTTAGACCGCGAAGAGTTCTCGAAGTTGCGTGAAAAACTTTCGAAGGTTTTGAACGTCGTGATGCGTCAGGAAGGCTCTGTGGGCGAGGTTGCCAATGCGCTCAAAAAGCTTGTCGATGTCTCGAATGCACGTGCTGACGAACGTGATCAAAATCACACCGCTATTACGGACGATGAACTTGACGCATTGCAAAAAGACCTTGCGGATCTCGACGTGGACGCTTTCTTGAGTAAACTGTAATGCTTGAATTTTTCATCGCTGCGCTTGTCATCGGGATTGCTCCTGGACCAGATAACCTTTTTGTGCTTGCCCAGAGCGCTACCTACGGGGCGCGTCTTGGTTTTTGCATTATTCTTGGGCTTTGCACAGGAATTGCTATACATACGTGCCTGCTTGTGGCGGGCGTTTCGGCGTTGATTGCGGCTAGCCCGACGGCGTTTTTTGTCATCCAGTGCCTTGGTGCGGCATATCTGCTTTATCTCGCGTACAAGAGTTTCGGAGTGAAAGCCGGCGTTGTTCAGATGAATGGAAATTCCCGGTCGGAGCCGGGAATGACAAGTGCGCGTAGCCTTTACATGCGGGGCATTATCATGAATCTCACGAACCCGAAGGTGATTCTTTTTGTGCTTTCGCTGATCCCGCCGGCCGTGCGCTTGGAGCGTCCAATCCACCCGAGCTTGCAGATGGCTATTTTCGGCGGTGAATTTATCTTGGCGACAATGATTGTATTTGGGTGCATTGCGCTTTTAGCAGGAACAGTGAAGAAGTTCCTTTTGACATCGCCGAAGGCGAACCGCAATCTGAACTGGTTCAGCGGTGCGGTGTTCGTTTTCTTGGCTGTTGCCTTGTTTATGGTATAAAAAACGCGCGTTTTATCGCGCGTCCCTTTTTAAAGCTGTTCTTGGATGACTTTCAATAGCTTTGCAATTGTCTCTTCAGGCGAGTCCTTGGAACTTGCGCCTGCGGCACGAACGTGGCCGCCTCCGCCAAAAGTTCCTGCAACTTTGTTGACATCGACAACGTAATTGCTGCGTAGGCTAATCTTGTATTCGCCGTTGACCGGGTAGAGGAATATGGCGACTTCAGTGCCGGTGACTTCGCGCAATGTATCGATGACGCTGCTGAGTTCAACCGGTGTCGCGGAATAGCGGTCCATGTCCTCGGGCGTGATGTAGCTGTAGACGACTTTTCCGTCGAGAGCGAGTTTGCTGCTCATCATCACGTAGCCCGTTACGAGTGTTTGGGTGTACGTTCTCGTGTAGTACGTTTCGTTGATGATGCGCGTGAAGTCGATACCTTTTTCAAGCAAGTCGCCGATGACAGTCATCGTCTTATGCCCGGTGCTGCTGAATTTGAAGGCGCCTGTGTCATGCACGATGCCGAGGTACAAACATTCTGCTGTTGCCTTGCTGACTTTGCTCGGGTCGAGTAAAAAGTAGAGGACTTCGCATGCGGAACTTGCTTTTGCATCTACGTAATTGACGTCGCAGAGGTTTAGCGGATTGCTGATGTGGTGGTCAATATTGCATGTCTTTTTGGCTGCCTTGATGCAGCTTTCGCCGTTTGCGCCGACGCGATCGAATGTGGATGAATCCAAAAGGAATGCCAAATCGAACGAGCCGAATTCATCGTTGTAAAATTCATTAATGGCGTTGGAATTGGAGAGAATCTTGTAGTTTTCCGGGAAGCGTTCCAAGAAAATGCGGACTTTCGTAGTCGGGTAGTTGTCGCAGATGTAGTTGTAAAGACCGAGCGTAGAACCCACGCAGTCTCCATCGGGGCGCACGTGTCCAAAAATGGCAACGCTTTTAGCTTCTTTCAGTAAATCATCAATTTGCATAAGGCTTTCCTTCTTTTTTGAAAAATGTAAATAAATATTTTTGGATTGAATTGATGGACTTTCTATATTTGCCGTGATGAAACTTTTATTTACTGATTTAGACGGCACGCTCCTCGATGACGAGAAGAATATTAGCCAGGCAGACATGGCTTCAATCCAGGCGATGATCGGGGCTGGTCACAAGTTCGTGATGACGACTGGGCGCCCGCTCACAAGCGTAAAGCACATTGCTGAAAAGTACGGCTTCTTGAAGCCGGGATATTTTCTGGTGAGTTTTAATGGCGGGCTCATCTACGACTGCGGAACCGAACAGCCGATTTTGACGCGTCGCATCGCAGTGGATCAGGTAAAGTTCATCATGGACGAGGCTCACAAGCGCGGGATGCATGCGCATACGTATGCGGGCGATTTGGTGGTCTCGGAATACGAGACGGAACAGCTCAAGACGTATTGTCGCTTGATGAAAATGGATTATGTTGTTGTAAATGATATCCGCAATTATTATGGTGGGGTTAATTGCAATGACGGTCCGATCAATGTCGTGGTCAAGCCGCCGATTAAGGTAAACGTGATTACACCGTTTGAACATTCGAGTCTCGTGGATTTCCGCGCCGAGATGCGGACGGTTACGGCGGGCAAGCTGTTCGACGTGTTTAGCAAGCCCGAAATGCTTGAGTTCTCGCACATGCTTTCGAATAAAGGCGCTGCTGTGCGCTACATGGCGGACTTCTATCACGAGCCGATTGAAAATACGATTGCCGTGGGCGATGAAGAAAACGATTGCCCGATGATTGAGGCGGCTGGTGTCGGGGTGGCTATGGCGAATGCGTCACCGGCGGCAAAGGCTGTCGCCAATTACGTGACCGAGCACGACAACAACCACTCCGGAATTACTGAAGTTATCGAGAAATTTGTGTTGTAGTCGTTAGTCAATGGTCGTTGGACGCTAGTTGAAAAGGTCGCGACGAAGTCACCAGATTTAAACTAATAACTAGTAACTAGCTATTTCGCTTTTACATTTCTTTCTTAAGTCTCGCAATAATTTCTTCCACGTCCGTGAAGGCGCACATGGGGAGGCTTACGACTTTTTGGCAGGCTTCAATGGCGTTGGCGTTTCCGCGCCCTTGATTGAGTTCCTTAAAACATGGCTGCGTGTGTAGCGGCTGCGGGTAGTGAATGCAGTAGGGAATTTCGGCGCGTTCCAGTTGAGCGATAAAGGCGTCGCGGTCGTCTGCCAGCACTGTGTATTGCGCATACGTGCTCGTGTTACCGCTTGCGATTTTTTGCGGCGCGATTCCCGGAACAGCTTTGAAAAACTCGTTGTATTTGCTTGCGTTCTCGCTGCGCTTCTTGAGTTCGTCCTTGAAATGGCGGAGCTTCACGCGCAGGACTGCTGCCTGGATGGCGTCAAGCCTGCTGTTCATGCCACAGATTTCGTGAACGTATCGTTGCTGGCTGCCGTGGTTTGCAATCAGACGAATCTTTTGCGCAAGTTCATCGTTTGCGGTAAAGAGTGCGCCACCGTCCCCGTAGCAGCCGAGTGGTTTTGCGGGGTAAAAGCTCGTGATGGAGATGTCACCGAACGTGCAGGCGGGGACTCCGTTTTGCATGGCCCCGAACGCCTGAGCCGAGTCTTCGATCAGCCACAGGCCGTTTGTCTGTGCGCATTCTCGGATTTTCTCATACGGGGCGCACTGGCCAAACAGGTTGACCGCGATGATTCCGCGAGTCTTCTCGCTAATTCGCGCTTCGATGCTTTTGGCGCTGATCTGGAGCGTTTCTGCGTCGATATCTGCAAACTTTGGGATGCCTCCGAGGCGCATCACGCATTCGGCGGGGGCGATAAAGGTAAAGTCAGGGACGATGACTTCGTCTCCCGGTTTGAGTCCGAGGGCGAGGAGGGCAATTGTCAATGCGTCCGTTCCGCTACCGCAGGTGATGGCGTGCTTTGCGCCTGTGAATTCTGCAAGTTCCGTTTCTAGCGCTTGTACGACTGGTCCTCCGATAAAGCAACCGCAGTCGAGGACTTCTTGTTCGGCTTGCTTAAATTCGGATAAATAGGCTTCGCGCTGCGCACGTACGTTGATAAACGGAATCATGGTGTGCAATTTAGCATTTTCCCGCCCCTTGACAACTTTTAAACTTTTACTATCTTTGTGCTAACATTTTTTAAGTAGGTTTTCACCCGGAGAATTTAAGGTGCCTCAACACAAGTCTTGCAAAAAGCGTTTGCTCCAGGCCGAAAAGGCCAACGCAATGAACCGTTCCACTCGTAGCGCTATCCGTGCCAGCCTCAAGGTTATCCGCACTGCTGCTACGAAAGCTGCTGCCCTCGAAGAAATGCCGAAGCTCTTCAGCATGCTCGATAAGGCTGCCGTTTCTCACCGCGCTGGTTTCTGCGCCAACCGTGCTGCCAACTACAAGGCCAAGGTTGCTAAGGTCATCAACGGCCTCGCTTAATTAGAATCCTAAAAGATTTTAAACAAAATGAACCGATACGCGGATGTGTATCGGTTAGTTTTGTTATTTAAAACTTACGATAAAATTACGGCAGAGTGGTTCTTGGGGGAGATTTCTTCTGTTTGTAGACGAAAAAGTTGTGATTTTGACTAAAAAAAGGCAAAAATCAAAAATTTCTTTTTGGTTTATTGAACTTTTTTACTAGATTAAGTACTGGGTTTCAAGGAATTATAATGTCGTCTATTAATTTTGCTACAAGAGAAATTAGTTGTAAGGTCGTTTATTATGGTCCTGGTTTAAGTGGTAAAACCACAAATCTCCAGGTAATCCATCAGAAAATGCCCCAAGACAAGCGCACGGACATGGTGTCGCTTGCAACTGAAGGTGATCGTACCTTGTTCTTTGACTTTTTGCCTTTGAACTTGGGCGACATTAAGGGCTTTAAGACTCGTTTCCAGCTTTATACTGTTCCTGGTCAGGTTTATTACAACAGCACTCGTAAGCTCGTGCTTCGTGGTGTCGATGGGATTGTTTTTGTAGCGGACTCCCAACGTTCACGTCAGGCTGAAAACTTGGAAAGCCTCCAGAATTTGCGTCAGAACTTGCAGGACTATGGCATGAACTTGGATGATATTCCGTTCGTGTTGCAGTACAACAAGCGCGATATGGAAAATGTCTTTACTCTGGATGAGATGAATGATATGCTCAATCCAGAAAAGAAGATCCAGTTCTTCCCGGCGACTGCCCATAATGGTAAGGGCGTTGTGACGACGCTTAAGACGATCGCCATGCTGGTGATTGAAAAGTTTAACGTGAAGCAGGGGTTCTTGCGTAAGGCTGCTGTTGCGGCCGCTCCTGCTGCGAGCGAAACTCCGGCTGAAAATGCCGAAGCGGGCAAACCGCAGAATGAGGCTGCCGCTCCGCAACAGCCGACTTCTCCGTTCCGCATGCCGTCGTTTGCGGCAAAGCCGCAGGCAAATGCAGGGAACTCTGGCGGTGCCGGTTCTGGTTTGTTCCAGAAGGGCGCGATGTCATCTCCGTTTGCTCGCCCGCGTGTGGCGACTGCAGTACCTAGAATGCCGACGTTTGGTCGTGCCGTGGAAAAACCGACACAGGCGGATGACGATGAAATTGTCTTGCGTCCGTACAAGCCCAAAGACCAGTAATATTATAAATGTTTGTGGTGTTATATGAGCGATTATACAATTTATTCTGATGATGCTAACAAAGTGCGTCGCTTGATGACTGCCTACCAGGCAAGCGTCAAGTGCGAATATGTTGTTCTTTGCCATCGTGATGGAAACATCATTGCCGAAGTCGGTTCTCTCGGTTCTGACTTGGATGCAACTCCCCTTGCGGTTTTGAGCATTGCTGCATTTGACTCTTCTCGTCAGATCGGGGTAATGCTTGGTGGCGAAAAATTCCAGTCCGTTTCATTTACGGGCGAAAACCGTTCCGTTTATATTTCCCCTGTAGACCAGTCGCTATTGCTTGTTCAGGTCTTTAAATCTGGTAGACTTCCGAACCGCATTGATGACTTTAATCGCTTGCTGGTCGAAAAGCTGGAGGACGCCGTTCCTGCATTTACGCAGAATACGAGCAGTCTTGTTCGCTAGGAGGTGCTTGTGGCAGGCAAGTTTCCGCCACTGAGAAATTTGCGTAAGACGACTGTTTTTGCGATAGTCGTCTTTCTTGCTTTTTTCGTTCACCGCTTTGTCATGTTCTTCATCGATGACGAAGTCAACTTTACGGACAATTCCGATATTGAACTTTCTCCTGCCAATAGTGTGGTTTGCCGTCATATTGTGAACGGGGAACCATTTGGTGCCGATAGCGTGTTCGAAGAGAATACGCGACTTTACGTTTTTTCGTCTATTACAAATTCTGCACGTTACCAAGAGGATACGCTTTTCCATATCTGGTTCTTGGGAATCGATACGATTTTTGTTGAAACTTGCAATCTTGCGGGTGATGTTTGCAGTTCGATGCTTGCTTCGGACTTGGTCGAACTTGGCGAATGGAGCGTCGATCTGGTGGCGGGGCGTAAGTTGCTTGCGAGCAGACAGTTCCGCGTGGTGACGCCTTCTCGGTAATTTTATATGCGGTCTATTCCTTGTCTGGGCCTGCTGCTTGCCAGTTTAGCCTTTGCTTTGGATGTGGATTCGCTCCCGGTTTGGGATCCTTCAATTCTTGCAAAAAATGGTTTGGAAAATGCGTCGGGCGCGACGAGTCTTGTCGCGACAAAGGATGCGCCGGAAGCATCGGATTCTTCGCATGCTGAAATCGAGACGCACGGCTACAAGACGATGCAAGTGACTGTGGGTGATGGCGGTACGCAGGTCGATCAGGAATTGCGACTTTCGATTCAAGGGCGCCTCACGGATAGCGTTTATATTGACGCTCTGTTGTCGGATGTGGACCGCAAGGCGGGCGACCAGACAACGGCAACTCTCCAGGATGTAGACCAAATTTATTTCCGCGTGGAATCTCCATATGCGATGTTGCATTTAGGCGATTTGACATGGACGGATAATTCCATGGGGCTCACGTCGTTTAGCCGTTCAACGCTTGGTGCAATGGCGACGTTGCGTTATCATGGTTCCGAAGTCAGTGGTGCGTGGGGAACGGACGAGGTAACGCGTTATTCGCGGTCGTTTAGCGGTGTGCAGGGGCAGCGCGAAGGTTACCATTTAGATGAGGCGGGCGGATTTATTTCGGTGGTGCCGAATTCTGAAAAAGTCTGGTTGAATGGTGTAGAGCTTGTGCGTAATCGCGATTACGAAGTGAATTATGCGGGCGGTCTTTTGGACTTTAAAAATGGGATTATTCCTGGAACTGATGATGATGTCCGTGTGGAATACGATGCGTACTTGAACGATGATATTTATACGATGTATGCGGCTCGTGGAAGCCTGCGCCTTGAAAATGTTTTCTTTGATGTGGCTGGATTCCATTTGGAAAATGATGTGGACCGCATGCGGAAAAGTTCATTGGACAGTACGGCGTATGAGCAGTTGAAAAATGATCGTGGCGGAGAATTGAAGGATTCGCTGGATCAGGATTTGCACCGCCCGAAAATGTCGGAACGCTTGGGAGCACGCCTCCGCCTACAGGCGGAACATCGGTTTTACGCCGATGTCGAACTCGGGCTCAATCGCATGGACTCGAATACAGTTTCTAAAAATGTTGGTGGCCCGAGTGGGCGTGCGTTCAGATGGTTTGTGACGACTGATTCGACGCAGAACATGAATGCGTTTCCGGTAGCGCTCTTGGTCCATGGAAATTACGTTCAAGAGGGCTTTGCCATATCTGAATTTAGCGGTACTGAACGGGACTGGGATGCGTATGCGCTCCGCAATGAATGGGATTTAGATAGTGCGCTTTTGAAAGGCGACTTGCGCTATGATGAACTTGCGCTCCGGATTCGTTTAGGCAAGGATTGGTTTGGAACGGCGAAATGGGGTTACCGCCGTGGTGATGATGAACGCTGGAATTCTTCACGGTCTCAATTCTCGCTTGTGCATCGCAACTTGAATGCAGCAAGTGAATTTACGGCAGCGTATGTATCGAGCTCGCAGGAAGTGGATCAGAAACGCTATCAGGGGTCATTCTCTTCGGAATTTTTGCGCGGATTCTTTAGGCCGTTTGGCAGTGGCGATGTACGCTATTCCGTGCGTGATTCTCTTGGCTACAAGACGGAGCGCGGTTATGCGAAGACTGCTGTTGGTGCAACTTTGAACGAAGACTTGTGGAATGTAAAGGAATCGGTCGGGACGCTTACCGTGCGCAAGCATGATATCTCGGGGCGTTCCCGCGACGAGGACTGGCGCGATTCTGTGAATTCAGTAACGTGGACGCAGTCGGCTGAAGCAAACTTTCGCAATTTCAACTTGTCACATTTGTTGCAGTATTCACATGCGGTGATGGATTCGCTTGGCGCCTCGGATTCTTGGGTGGGCGACTTGACGACGAATTTTGGCGATGACGATATGGGTGTGCAAGGTTCTGTCACGTATAGTTTCGGGATGACTTCGGAGCAGACTTACACTGCCATTTATAAAGCAGTGGCGAAGGGAACGGGCGATGTGCGCTATGATAGCCTTACGGGAACGTTTATCGAAGGTGTCGATAACGGTGACTTTGTCTATGAAGGCATGGGGCGTAACGATTCCGTGGGTGCTGTCCTTTCGTCAAATGCGACTTTTGAAGCTTCGCTGGAATGGAATCCGGGTGTTTCGCTGGGGATAACGCAAGGCTTGTTGCGTGATATTACGTTGAGTGCGTCTTTCCATTCCGAAGCGGAAGATACGACTGGCAAAAAGATTTATTTTCCGCCGATTATGACATCGAGTTTGCGGAACGTAACCGCGGGAACTGTTTCGTGGGAAGCGAGCCTTGCTTGGGATCATCCGTCAGGAGCTTCTGCCATGTACAGCCCGAGTGCAAGTTATGAAAAGAAGATGTCTTCTATTGGATATTATCAGGACATGTTCGATCACAAACTGACGGCTGGATTTAAAATAAATGAAGACAATTACGTTGGTGTTGAAAATGTTTTAGAAACGGTCCGTTTGACGGCTCTGCAAAAATTGGACTGGAACATTTGGGAAATTACCGGGAAATATATTTGGAAGTTACCGGCTGGCTTTAGTTTGGAACCGCGTGTCCGTTATAGGGAAGGTTCGGGCGAAGATGATTTAAAAACATCGTTTGGAGCGCATCTCTGGGAAGAAGAACTTCGCGTTGGTTACGAGAGGGAAGGTGTTGTCGATGGTCATATCTCATTTGCGTCCATACAAATGGACCGTCACGACGGTACGATTCCGTATCAGATGATGTCTGGCTTTGGCGATGGCGTGACCTACAGGCTTGAAACGATGGTTTCGGTGGAAGTCAATAATTTCCTGTCTCTTTCGCTCCGGTATATTTTGCGTTTTGGCGATGCCGAAGAAAATGTGTTCCAGAAACTTGCAAGCGAGGCGAAGGCGTTTTTCTAATGAAAAATGAAGAATTAAAAGTGAAGAATGGACGGTACGTCGCTTTTGTTGTGCTTCTGCTGGGAGCGGCTTTGAACCTGTGCTTTGCTTCAACGTGCCGTATTGAACGCGTGGAATGGGATGGCGACCATAGCGAATTTGAAGAGCTTTCGATGAGTGTTATTGTGGGCGCTCCGTGTGATTCTTGGCGTGGGGCGAAACAGAAGTTGTTGCGCTATTATGAGGACCGCGGTTTTGTCGGTGCTTCGTTACAGGTTCATGTAGATAGTGCGGGCGTGGCGCATTGCAAGTTTGAACGCGGTAGTGCGTGGGTGTGGGCGGAACCAGAAAATCTTGATTCTGGTGCGACGGAAATCGATGTCTTTAGGCGATTGACTGGGGTTGAAATTGGCGAAAAAGTTTCACTATCTGATTTGGAACGCTCGGAGCGCAGGCTCTCGCGATTGGGCTATTACGAGCAGACGGCGGGGGTGCGCTTGTTCCGCGATCCGGTGCGCAACCGCATTATCCCGGCGTATTCTATGCGGGCGACTCCGATTTCTGCGGCAGAAGGTTTTCTCACGTATTCAAGTGATGAAAATGTCTGGGAAGGCAACATCAATCTTGCTTTGTACAATATCTTGGGCACGGGGCGCGATTTGCAATTGGAGGGCAATTCGCAGAATGATTCTCGGCGGTTGGAAGGCTCGTATCGCGAACGCTTTATCTTTGGGACCGCTTGGGATGTTGTTGTTCGCGGGTTCTTTGAGGATGATTCGCTGTCGCGCGATTCGCGATTGGAGCTTGGTGTGTCGCGGAACATCGGCTTTAATTTTGAAGTTTCTGCGTTTGTGGGTATTGGCAATGACGAGAAAAGCTCGACGCTGGAGCTTTCGTACATTTCGTTTGACCGAAGCGTTTTGCCTCGAAGCGGAACGTCGTTTGATCTGTCGCTTGCGTGGATGATGGATCGCCCGGATTCACTCGATAGCTATCTGCGTCTGCAGTCGTCGCTTGTGTACTATTTGCCGTTGTGGAAGAACTTTATTGTGCGCTACTCGGCAGCGGCTGGCGCTATGCTCCCGTCGGGTGGTGCGTTTGCGCGTGAGGACTTGTTTAGCTT
>JAEEGJ010015966.1_pt1 | contig 17372 bp, 15 predicted proteins | sample 8958761 | NCBI WGS metagenome assembly JAEEGJ01 (sample SAMN16246546, study PRJNA631951) | gut metagenome | biome: gut microbiome; feature: rumen; material: RS-attached | host: Bos | place: Iran: Karaj | collected 2018-10 | reverse complement strand
GATACACGCATCAGAAAATTCAGGAACATACCTATTCGTCCCCGTTGTTCTAGGAGCCCGTTTTGTTTTATCCGTCTTTTTATCAGTCATAAAGACCTCAGCGTCTTCTTCCGAGTTTAGTCTTCTTATCTCCGCTTCATTTATAAATTAATACTATCACAAAGAAACGTTGAAATGTTGTTTCTACAAAACCATGACCGATTATTCTTATTTGTATATACCTACGGATAACGGGCGAAAACCATAACTGTTCACAGATTTCAATGTGACTATCTGGAACACCTACGAGTTAAATACATTCAGTGGAAGAAAAGACAATCCGGATATTAAGGCATAGCTATCATCAATGATTATCTGATCTGATGCATAAACATCACCTTACTGCAGTTATGTTGCCAATATAGCAATGAGAACTAAATCCTTTGTTTTCTTCGAGCTTTTTTTACAAGATACATTTCTGCATCTGCTTGTTGGATGAACTCAATCAGTGTATCAGACTTGTCCGGGATCGCATTAATAAAGCCGACACTTGCCGAAAGCTCATATGGCTTATTCATTTCTTGGTTTTTCCTTTCGAGTTCAGCATCAAATCTTTTCTTGAATATATCAGCAAAATTTTCCCCACGGCCTATGATTACAAATTCGTCTCCGCCGATTCTTCCGCATACATCCATAGAGCCGCATGACAATTCAATAGTCTCTGACACGGCTTTGATCGTAAAGTCTCCCTCGGAGTGACCATAAGTGTCATTAATTATCTTGAGACCGTCAACATCGATGAAAATAACAGAGAGTGCCGCTTGAGCCTGAATACATTCTTCAAATATATATCCGGCATTGATATTAAATCCGTTTCTGTTATAGATTCCACACAGAGGGTCAAGCACATTCAGTTTGGATATAGTTTCTATAGCGTTGCCTATACTCATTGTTATTGTATGACAGTGATTGCTGTATATAGGAAAATCTGTGTTCGACATGATGTAATATCCTAATATACGTGGGCCAAAATGAAGCGGAATATAGTAACTGACCTTGCCGCTGGAGAATTGCTGTTCAGGATGGAGTTGTTTGCTCGGGAAGGATTTTACAGCACATCTTTCGCCGTGATCCCAAATAAGCGGAGCAGTCATTGCTTCAGGATAATTACCGCCGTCGTCATAGGAAAGTGTGTTATATGTCTTCTCCCAGTCGCTTACAAGACACAGAGCAAACTCTCCGCAATCTGCTGCTTCTAGCCATTTACAAATAGCATCAGAACATTCATCGATGTTCTTTGCGACAGCTAATGCTGCGATCAGTCTGTTAAGAATATGGATACCCATATATGTCCGTTCGATCTTTAATGCTGTCTCTTTTCTGAATTCCAGAGCATTATCTCTGCTGTCAGGATTACATCCGCAACTCTCGGCAAAGACCGGTTCTGCATCCATTATCGTGCTGCGCGGACTCTTTTCTCCCTGCATAATGGAATACAAAACCTCGCAAGCTTTTACACCTGATGCATACAAAGGTCTTTTCACGGTTGTAAGAACCGGGAATGCATTACGAGCATTGAAAGTGTTATCGAATCCGGTCACTGCAACATCTTCAGGCACTTTAACACCATTCAACTGAAGCTTATTCATTGCAGTCAGAGCCATGCTGTCGTTAGCACAGACAAAAGCATCGGGCAAACTGAGTCCGGAATGCATAAAGTCATCTATAGCCTTAATTCCATCATAGCTGCGGAATTGACCTTTATGAAGGCGTCTTTCATCAAATTCCAAACCGTTCTCAGAAAGAGCGTCACGGAAAGCTTTGTATCTCTCCTGAGCCTCAGGATTGGTTTCAGGGCCGGAGATATAATTGAACACTTTATAACCATGCTCATTTATAAGATGCTCCACCAATCTTTTCATTACGGCATAATTATCAATACTTACATCGTGGAACTCCTCATAGTCATTGCACTCGAAAATAACCGTAGGAATGTTTGCAGCTTTAACCTTATCAATGATCGAATTCCTTATATCCAAGTTTGAAAAAGTGTTTGTCAAAAGAAGTGCACCATCAAAACTTGCGAGCTGTGCCAGTTTGTATATGCTGTATTCTCCGTCATCAAATGAACTGTTTTCTACAACACCGCCGAAAGACGCAAAATACGAAATGTTGATTGCATGATTTCTGGCAAATTCATTGATGCCTTTTATTATCTGATATGGGTATTCCTCATCCATACCGCAAACAAAGGCTGCTACATTAAATATCTTTTTCATATCATGCCTCCTAATCTAATCAAACCACTGCTTTTCAAAACTCTCCAGATCAACCGGTACTCTCAACAAATATCTTTAGATCCCTGCCTTCATTCTCACACGAATACTTATACCCTTTAGATGAACGCATGGCCTCAAAGAACTTTTCCTTATCGTCATTCAGAAGCTTCAGCTCGTTAATATCTTTAGGTGGCTTGTCATAACTCAGGCACGTGCGCAGCTGGAAGAACTCCCCGTTCCTGTCATCGAAGCTCCATGTCAGAAATAGCATCAGTCCTTCTTCGTCCGTAATGCATGAATATTCCAGAGGCGGTGTCTCCTCATTACGTCCCAGTGATTCATAGGCCTTGATGACTTCCTCGAAGCTGCATCCTTCGTGCAGTGATTCCTGAAGATAAAACCTTGCGGACCTCGCCTCGATGAGCCCGGGGTCATTTCCGTACTCCGCCATGAGTTTGTCCATTTCCGCTTCGGAATCCGCGCTTTCCAAAGCTTTCCTGATGTCAGCCAATGCCGGATGGTCACTCGTATTCATCGCATGCACCATACGGCACACGTCGATGACCGACGCAAGCAATGCAAAAGCGATAAACGCACCGCCGACTGCAACGCATGTCTGAGCCCTCGCTGAACTTCCTACCACGACAAGTATTAATCCGATCAGGATAAATATCCCGAATCTAATCAGAGCTGAAAAGAATCCGCCCAGAATGACCAGCAGCTTGAAGTGCTTCATAGCTATCCTCCTGACCTATCTTCGTTTTCCGTGGATCTCACAATCCAATATTCTGGTGCCGTCGTTCCTGATCAAGACATTTTCCCATTTGAAACTGTCTTGTGTAATATCAGAGAAGATCCAATATGTGTCTTCCTGATCCAGGACTTTTCCTACAAGCTTATCTCCTTCTTTGGTAAAGCAGATCCTCTTCATACAATGATCGCATGTATAACAAACGTCATAACATTTTTCTGCGGCATTGAACATACGCAAGGATGAACCGTATTCACCATCCGGCTGCGGGTTCTCCGCTTTGGTCGCTCTGGAAGGGAAGATAAAGATATCCTGGATGCCTGCGCCCTCAAGTACTCTCCTGAAGATCCACTCACCTTTTACATATCTCTTCTGTCCGCCGTATTCATCGAAATAATCGCAGTCCCAATCACCCAGGAGTGGTGCGAACCAATCGTATTCATCCGGTATCTTAGAAGTCTTTTCGCTCAATAAAGCATCAATAAAATTATCCATTACTACTTCCCTTCCTGTTCCAGTTTAGCAATCGTATCTGCAAGTATAACTTTGCGAAGATCTGTAAGCCATTCCGAGAACGACACCGTATCGAAAGCATATGTCTTATTAAGCTCGTACTCATTTTCTGACCATGTGTTTAGTGGTGACTCATTATGCTGTATCAAAGCCTCAAGCTTATCCAAAGCCTTATATAGTTTGGCCTCTGCAGTCTCTTGTGCATCCATTTCCCTGTACAGTGAAGAGATGTCGGCAGATATTTCTTCCGGAAGTGATCTGACCCATTGATCTAATAATGTATCTTCAGTTTCTCTGTCTGCATCAGTCTTGATAAAAGCAGGAATGTCACCCGTAAAGCACTCTCCGAGATCGTGAACAAGACACATGGCAACGACTTTATCAATATCAAGGTCAGGGAACTCACGCCTCAGAAGTAAAGCCATGAGTGATACTCTCCAGCTGTGTTCTGCTACGCTTTCCGTTCTTCCGTTCGAGGTCGTACAATGCCTTGGCGTGTCTTTAAGTCTTTCGGCTACATGTAATATTTCCAGGTATTCTCTTGCATTCATTTTCTCTGTATCCCCATTAACCGGTATTGCTATATCTCTGTTGTAAAAATTATAGCATGACAGTAAATGAATCTTTGGCCGTCTCTAATAACAAAACCCCCGTTCACCGAACGGGGGTTTGTCTGGGATATATCAGATTGCTTATCAGAAAGCGAAGCGGTAATGATGATGATTATGCTTTGCGAGCTTCTTCATTGCCTTCTTGAAAGCAGCCTTCTTATTTATCTTGTTGTACTTGTAAGAATTCTTCTTTGATGAATGCTTCTTGGAAGATACATTCTTCTTGTAGCTGTTCTTCTTTGAAGAGGAGTTCTTCTTTGTGCTGTACTTCTTGGAAGATGTATTCTTCTTTACGGAAGTCTTCTTTGTTCCGTTGTTCTTCTTGGAAGTTGTCTTCTTGGAAGTTGTCTTGCCGGAAGTCTTCTTTACAGAGGGCTTCTTGGAATCAGAATGTTTCTTTGTTGAAGTGTTCTTTGAAGAAGGCTTCTTTGAGTCTGAATGCTTCTTGGAAGATGTAGTCTTCTTGGAATCTGTATGCTTATGGCTCTTGCTCTCAGTCTGCTTCTTGGAATCATTATGCTTCTTGGATCCGGAATCCTTCTTGGAACCGGTATTCTTGTCTGTCTCGCCATGTGTCTTGGAAGAGTGGGTCTTTGAAGAATGTGTCTTGGAAGTATGCTTCTTGGACTCGTCGTTCTTCTTGGAATCATTCTTCTTAGAATCGTTGTTCTTCTTGGTCTCGCCCTGCTTATTTACTGCAGGCTTCTTTGCATCATCGTTATCGTTCTGAGTCTGGGATTCGTCTTCCATATCTGTCGGATAGAAGAATACAGGATCGCCTAATACTACCTGATAAGGTCTGATTGCCGGAGCGCTCTTTGAAGTCTTGACTGTCTTCTTAGCAGTTGTCTTTTTGGTTGTCTTCTTTGAAGTTGTTTTTTTAGCAGCCTTCTTGGACGTCTTGTTGGATACGGTCTTGGCTGCGGGTGTAGGATCTGCTTTAAGAGTAGTTCTCGGTTTGCCGAAGATGTTGGTTGCACTGAGCCTCATTTCTTCGGCTCCGTCTTCCTCATCGTATTCTTCATCTTCTTCGTCTTCGTATTCTTCGTCGTAATCAGGTTCTTCTTCATCGTAATCGTATGCTTCGCTCTGCACTGTTGTAGGCTGCGGAGTACCACGCTGTACCTTGCCGGTTGCGCAGCCTGCCAAAGGAATGGCAGCAGAAGCTACCGCGCAAGTTGCAAGAAGGACCAGAAATCTTTTGTTCATGTGATTAACCTGCCTTTTGATTTGATTTTGTCTTTTCGTAACGGCTAGATTTAATCATTACCGGAACGGCAATACAGCGGACAATTTCTGTTGTTTTCGTTGATTAAGCAACAGTCCGTAAAACATGTGTTGCAAAAACTGCGATAACTTTTCCTGCGCGTAAAAAAACCGGGCTTCATGATCGAAGCCCGGTTAAAAATGTTCTTTAATTAAGTTAGCTGTTACTCGTGATCGTAAGGAATGATCTTCTCGATAGTGCCGTCTTCAGCGATGTTGAGCTTTGTGAACTTGACAGATCTCTTGTGTGAGCAGCCGCCGGATCTCTTTGCATCGTGATAGAACAGATACCACTCACCGTCGATCTGAACGATTGAGTGATGTGTTGTCCAGCCGATGACGGGCTCCATGATCCTTCCCTTATAAGTGAAAGGTCCCTCAGGAGAATCACCTACGGAATAGCAGAGGTAATGTGTCGTACCGGTGGAGTATGAGAAATAATACTTGCCGTTAAACTTGTGCATCCAGGGATCTTCGAAATATCTTCTGTCCTCGTCCTTAGCCTTGAGAGGCTCACCGTTCTCGTCGAGGATGGTAATCATCTTGGGTGCTGCCTTGAAAGCAGTCATGTCGGGAGTAAACTCTGCGACAAGGGGTCCCAGAGCCTTCTCATCGCCCTCGGGACGGTGCTCATTGGGATTGAATGAACCGGACTGCCACATCTCGAGCTGGCCGCCCCAGAGACCGCCGTTGTAGCACCAGATCCTTCCGTCGTCATCTTTAAGGACTGCCGGATCGATGCTGTAGCTGCCCTGAATGTAGTTATCCTGAGGCTTGAAAGGACCTACGGGAGAATCGGACTCGGCAACGCCGATCCTGAATATGTCGTCCTTATCCTTTGCAGGATAGACCAGATAATACTTGCCGTTTGTATAAATGGCATCCGGAGCCCAGAGCTGTCTTGAAACCCACGGAATATCATTCTCGCTTAATGCCACGCCGTTATCTACGCACTCACTGTCAAGTGAATCCATGGAAAGGATGTGATAATCCTTCATTACGTACTGTTCGCCGTCATCGTCCTCGGGGATATCAAGGTCTTCGTCGTGTGAAGGATAGATATAGATCTTGCCGTTAAAAACATGTGCAGAAGGGTCTGCGGTGTAGATATTGGTGACAAGATCTTTGCGTTCGTTCTTTTTCATAAGCACCTCTTCTATAGAACTTCAATACTTCCAATATGAAAGATAGTATCATTTTAACGGACGTTTTGTAAATAAACCCTTATTGCTAAATGTATCTAATCTTGCTGTTTTAGTTGAAATCAGTTCTATTATAACAAACTCAGACAAACCGTCACACCAAAACGTCCGAAAGGATTATAATCATCTGATCAAGAGAATGACGGTATAAATAAAGGATTCATAAGTGTCACTGATCGATAAGCTTTTTGACAAGAGCAGCTGGGAAAGATTCTACGGATACAAGCTCGGATTAAGATGCTCGAAGCGCTTCAAGAAAGAGCTCCGCGAGTATATTGATAATGCCTCATATCTTGCATATAAAGATGCAGTATCAGATCTTAAGGATCTCCCCTTGCCTGCAAGATCTGTCATCAGCAAGATGAGCAGCCGGAAGAAGCGCACCGTCTTTAAGTACCCTTATGACTTCAACATGTTATTGAAGCTTTTGACTTATCTGACGCTTCGGAAATACGATCACATCTACTCCGGAAATCTGTATTCTTTCCGCCCGGGTGTATGCGCAAAGGATGCGATCATGACTATCTGCAGGACTAAAGATATACGCAGTATGTATTCTTATAAGATCGATGTCAGCGATTATTTCAACTCGATCCCGGTCGATCAGATGTGCGCGGCACTGGACAAAACCATCACTGACGATGACAGGCTCTTATCATTCATGAAAGCACTTCTGAAAGAAGAAAGAAGCATATCTGGTGATAAAGAAGAACGTGTGCCCAAGGGCATCATGGCGGGAACCCCGATAGCTTCGTTCTATGCGAATCTTTATCTCAAGGAACTCGATGAATGGTTCAGGGACAGAGGCATTATGTACGCAAGATATTCAGACGACATAATCGTTTTCGCGAAAAACGAAGATGAGATAAGAGAATACAAAAAGATCATTCTGGATTTCCTTAAGGATAAAGGCCTCACGGTTAATCCGGACAAGGAAGTCTTCGCGTCTCCGGAAGACGGATTTACATTTCTGGGCGTTGAGGTCAAGAACGGCCAGATCGACATTGCGCCGGCTTCGGTAACCAAGCTCAAGCAGAAGATGAGAAGAAAAGCACGCGCGCTTAACCGGTGGTATCACAGGGAAGGCCTTGAAGGAACCAAAGCCGCAGCGGCCTTCATCCGTATCTTTAATCACAAACTGCTCGAGGTTAACGAAGACTCCGATCTCACATGGAGCCTGTGGTTCTTCCCTGTAATCACGACGGCGAAAAGCCTTCACGAGATAGATCTTTATGCGCAGGAACTCTTACGGTTCCTGATAAGCGGCAAGCACACGAAAGCACGCTTCAACGTAAGATATGAAGACTTAAAAGAGCTCGGTTATACAAGTCTCGTGAACGAATACTACAGTTTCAAACCATCATAAAGACAAAGGAGCCGTTCCGGAGAACAGCCCCTCTGTCTTTATAAGAAATGTGGATGCTTACTTTCTTGTTACGCCTTCGCCGTATATCGTCTTCCAGTCATTCTTCATTGAGACGGGAACCCATCCGTACTGGCTGCAGAGCTGCTTCATCTGATCTGCTTTTTCCTCATTGCCGTTCTCACGTACAAGGTCATCACAGCAGAGCATGAATGCAAGGCTCCTGTACTTGTTGTTTGTAGTTGTATATTCAGCCATCGCGGCATCACTTGAACTGTTGCCGAAAGAGAGCACAGGCTGGCTTCCGATCTCCTGCATGATGACCGTGACCTTGTTCATGTTGAGATCCTTTACGATGAAATCGCCGCCTAAAACGAGCTTGTCCTTATCTGTAAACGTATAATCAAGTCCGTCCTGTGAACCCTGACCTGTCGCTACGAGCGTCTCATCAGAACCGATCATCTGACTTTTCGGGATATTAACGACATCCTTCGCAACGCCTCTTACGATAAACCTGTCGGTACCGCTCACGATATATACCTTGAACCCGTTTGCCTGAAGATAATCGATTACCTGGAGCATCGGTTTATAGAAAGCTTCGCCGCGTGTCATTCCGTTATATCCGGGCTCGGGCTGGCTCTTGAACTTGTCGATATAGTTTTCGAACTCATCGATAGTCATGCCGGCAAATGCCATGGCAACCGCTTTGCCGTGATCTGTCATGCTGAGCTTAATTGAATGATCTCCATCCATGTAAGCCTTGATCTGTTCTGCCACGGTTCTTTCAAAGGCGGATGCTTTATCCTTGTATTCCGGATCGTCAATGACCCTGTATTTCAAAAGACAGAAATCGAAATAGTAAGGATCTGTCTCGCAGAGGATCGTACCGTCCATATCAAAGACTGCGATCCTGTCTTCTACCGGAATAAAATCAGGTGATCCCGGCTTTGTCACTGCTTCAACATATTCTGTCAGTTTAGCTTTTGATGCTGCATCATCTGTCCAGAGATTTAAGTCTTCCAGTTTTTTGGGAGCTGCGGCATCAGTCTCGCGGAGAGCTACTTCGGCAGTGGCAGAGACCGCGTTTTTTACCATTGTGTTCTGATAAACATCTATACGGGTAAAAGCACATATGCCTACGATAAGAGCTGATGCTGCAGAGACTGCGGCTATCGTCTTCAGGTGATTTGATACTGTTTTATGATCTTTCATATTTCCCTCCGGAATGATCTGATTTGTTCTTACGGGTTCATTATCACAAAGCAGTATCATCCGGACTATGAGCAATAGATATATGTAATGCTGATTAAACAACACCTTTAAGCACGATTGTTGATTAACTTAAAAATGCATACGGGCCGTCTTTGTAAGACAGCCCATACGCATTAACTCAATCTAACCCTTTTTCAATACAGTGTTATTCAGCAACCAGCATATCGTATGCTTCGATCTTCCTGATCCTTCTTGTCTGCGTGAGAGCGAGGAAGAAAGACACTACCGTTAACCCTGATGCGATTGCGATCACGCCGGGTACGGGGATCGCGAAGTCACACTTCATGAGACCGAACGAACGCATAAACATTGAGATATACGGGTTTGCCACATAGTACGATACGATCGAAAAGACTATTGCCGAAGCGGTCACTGCAGGCATGAAGCTTAACGCCGTCTGAAGCATGAGGCTTCCTGATGTGTAACCCAAGGCCTTGTAGATTCCGTAGTCTCTACGCTTGTGATATACGAGCGACTTGATGAGAAGGTAAAGGATCAAAGCGATAACCACAACAGAGATGGAGCACATGACGATGAGCATCATGACGGATATACCCTGGAATGTTGTCATGGCGCCTCCGATCATCTTGTAAAAGTTCATGGTGCTGATGATGTGGCTTCCGTACTTGTCTTCACACTCTTCAAGGATGCGGTTGACTTCATCCGTATTCTTATTTACGTCATCAGACTCATTGGTAAGATCGAACCAGTACCATCCGGGAATGCTGTCGATATCCATGATGTGATCTGCAGCCTTATAAGAGAAGATCGCTTCTCTTCCGCCGTTGTTTGTTGTCTGGATAAAGCCCGTGATGAGATATTTAAATGAGTTGTCACCGTAATCGATCTTAATCTCGTCACCGATGTTAAATCCGTATGCCTTGGCAAAAGATCCGCTCACTGCGATCTCATTATCGTACGAGGGGAGTCTGCCCTTGTAGCAGAGATTGGTGTTTTTCATCCTGGAGAGATCCTTAACGATATAGCAGAAGAAACTGACTTCATCGTTATAGTAAACATTCATGTTGATGATCTCTCTGATGTTCGTTATGTCAGGTCTTTTTCCGAGATAATCAAGAACTTCTTCTTTTGTCTCATAGTCGGAAGCGACAACGCCCGCGCAGACTTCTGTTGCAAGTATATCGAGCTTCGGCTTGCGGCTGAAATTCTCGTAAAGAAGAAGAGAGATAACACAGCAGAAGATCATGAATCCCAATACGATAAATGTGATGACATTCTGCTTCATGTTGCCGAAAAACGTCTTCATTGCAAGACTCGTGTTAAGGCCTAATGATGTCTTGTCGAGTGCAACATGATTCTTCCTGAAGTTATGTGATTCAACACCTTCCCTGAGAGCCACGATAGGCTGGATCTTTGAGATCTTATTTGCACAGATGACTGTGACGATAAGTGTAAAAAGAACAACGAAAGCAACGGGTATAAGTGTTGCCAAAGGATTGAACATGACACTGTAAGGAACACCCATCTGTCCGATGATGATCGAAGCAAATACCGGCATGACAAGGTAAGCTATAGCGATACCGATAATGCTTGCCAGAGCTGCGATGACAAGGAACCAGAACACAAGAGACGACTTAATATCTTTTCCGGTATATCCGATCGCCTTAAGCGCACCTAATGTCTTCATATTCTCTCTGATATAGTTGCTGATGCTGTTTGCGAGCATCATCGCAACCGCTGCGATTATGAGTGAAGTCGCGACGAGGAATGATACCGCGATAATAAGTCCGATAAAAGTCCTGTTGCTTATCACGTCCGCAATATCATAACCTTCGATGACTGCTCCGGGATTGACCTTGAGAATGTCATTAAATGCCTCGATCCTGAACTTGCCGTTCTTTACGCCATCCTTGAGATCATAGATGACATTGATGTTTTCATACTCGTCACGAGTATCATCCCAGAGCTTCTTATAGCTGTCGTTATCAACGACCATTGCGAACAGAGCAGTATTATTGCATCCGCCGTAGACCACATTGAGAAAGCCTCTGACCTTATAGCTGTATGTCTTTCCGGCATTTGTAAGCTCAAATGTATCACCTGTCTTAAATCCGCCTGCAGTATTAAACTGGTAAGGAAGATAAATATAGTTTTCCTTGATCGAAGTATCTTCTGTGATCACCTCGAATCTGTTCATCGGTCTTTTAAATGCAGAATCATCACAGAAATCAATACTGATGGCAACCTCACCATTGCCGAATTTTACGGGATGATTTGAAAACTTAAGGTCATGATATGTATAGTATCTGTCAGTATCTTCCTTAATGAGTTCAGTGATCTTCTCATCGGTAAATCCTTCAAGGTTTCCGGAAATGCTTATGTATCCGTCGCCTCCGTTAAGTTCTACCGCTTCCCTGCTTACGGAAGGATAGCAGTCCAGAAAGATGAGAAGCGATATGCCTATGAGACACGTTGCGATGACCATCAGAAGGAACAGACCTATTGACGTACCCCTGTTTTTTCTGAGGTTCGATCTTGTAAGTAATAATGTCTTGTTCATGATTACCACCCCATCGTTGCGAGGAAGTCATTCAACTTCTGGTGACGTTCCTTATCACCTGTCACATACTTTCCGAGGTTGCATTCGCCTGCGATCTCGCCGTCCTTAACGTAAAGGATGCGGTTGCCTCTTCTCGCACTTGTGATATCATGTGTGACCATTATGATCGACTGGCCCTTTTCATTGAACTTCGTAAGAGTATCAAGCACTGCCTTACCTGTATGAGAGTTCAGAGCGCCTGTAGGTTCATCTGCGAAAACGAGTGCGGGATCGTTGATAAGAGCTCTTGCTATACCGACTCTCTGTGCCTCGCCGCCTGAGATCTGCGTAGGGAACTTGCCCCAGAGAGTCTCATCGATATTAACGGCCTTGAGGAGCTCGCCTGCTTTCTTTGCGAGGACTTTCTTATCCTTATAGACGAGAAGACCCGCTGCCATGATGTTATCTAAAACGCTCATCGAATCAACGAGATATACCTGCTGGAAAACGAATCCGCAGTTGCCTCTTCTGAAGATCGCGAGCTCGTCGGTATTCATCTTTGTGATATCTGTTCCGCAGAAAGAGACTGTTCCTAATGTCGGCTTGTCCATGCCGGACAGTGAATAAAGAAGTGTGGACTTGCCGGCACCAGATGCGCCCATGATGACAGTGAAATCACCTTCGTATATCTCAAGATCTATGTTCTTGAGAACGTGCTGCTGAACGCCGCCGTTGGAGAATGTCTTGCAAAGCTTTTTGGTTTCAATTATGTTTTTCATGTCTTTCGACCTCCTTATGGCACTAGGATACTTTTCTGACCCTTAAGTGCCTTTAAGGAACTCTTAAATAGTTCTTAAATCACACAGTCCTTATATAGACCGCTACTTCAAAGCCCGGTTCCAGGTTCTTCAGTCCGATCTTGCCGTCCATCTTCTCCATAAAATAGTCAGTCAGGTAAAGGCCTAAGCCCGCACCGTCCTTATCGCTCGCATTGCTGCCTCTCCTGAACTTATCCTTAAGGAGCGGTATCTCTTCCTCCTTAACGCCGGGGCCTTCATCAGAGATCCTTATGACAAGATAATCACCTGATATCGAGGCTTTAACATGCATGTCAGTATCGGCATATTTATATGAGTTCATGAAGATATTGTCGAACACCTGCTGAAGTCTTAACTTGTCGAAATACACATCGCATAAAGGAACAGTAAAACCGCCCGCGCGGTTAAGGTAATCCGAATTTTTGATAAGCCCGGAAATGACGTCAGAAGGCTGGTTTCCGGGATTGACTTCGATCTCCGTGATATCCTGTACGCTCGATGTAAAAAGGTTATCTACAAGCGTTTTTATCTGGTCGGATTTTGCGTCGATCACTCTGAACATCTCCCTTGTGCGTTCCTCTTTTGTGATCGCCATTCCGACTTCTGATGTTGACTTGATCGATGCAACCGGAGTCTTAATGTCGTGCGATAGTTTTGCTATGACTTCCTTCTTCTCATCGTTGGCTTTTTTCTCTGCAATGCGCGCTTTCTTAAGCTCGGAACGCATAAGATCAAAACTCTCGGTAAATGCTCCGAAAACGTGTCCCCTGTCCATCTGCAAAGGCATGTCGAGATTGCCTTCCGCCACTCTTGCGGCAAAGTCTGAGAGCTTTGTGAAAGGCGTGATCATGGAGCGATTTATATAGATGTACCAGAATATGATGATTGCGGTCTGGAGAACACCGACGATGATGAAAACGGCAATGATGTTCTGCTTGAATTCGGCCATCTGTACGCCGATGTTGTAATCAAAGATCACATTGCCTTTGACCTCACCGTCAACTTTAAGATCGATGATAAGTCCTCTCGTTTGTATCGCTTCATTAATGGATTCGGAAAGACCTTCTTTTGTCTTATAAAGGATATTTCCGCCGTTATCGATCACGACGTAATCTAACTGATCATTGTATTTTGAAGTGTCACCGAAATTCTCCGTTATGGAATACATGCACTCGTTAACTTTGACGGGATCAGTCTTTATGTCCTTAATCCTCGTAAGCATGAAATAGCAAGCCAGCGCTTCGGCAAGAAATGTCAGTACGAGCAGAACTATAAACGGAGCTTTCTTCATATTAATCAGGTGCTACGAACTTGTAGCCTTCCTTCCATACGGTAACGATATACTTGGGATCCTGGGGGTCTTTCTCTATCGCTTCCCTGATCTTTCTGATGTGTACATTGAGCGTTCCGTCAGTGGTGAACTTGTCATTCCAGACTTTATCGAATATCTCGTTCTTGGTGACGAGCCTGTTCCTGTTTTCGATCAGATAATCGAGGAGCTTAAACTCGATGGACGTGATCTTCTTTTCCGTACCGTTAACAAATACAGTCTTGTTCGCGGAATCTGTCTTAAGGTAGCCGTCATCGAAATCCGTCTTCTTTCCGCTTTCAGTTCCCGTTCCGGCAAAACGCTTAAGAACAACCTTTACCTTGGCAAGCAGAACGCCCAGTGAATAAGGCTTTTCGATATAGTCATCGCCGCCTATGTTAAGTGCGATTATCTTGTCGTCGTCTGTATTTCTCGCCGACACGAAAAGGATGGGAATGTTCATTGTCTGACGGATCTTTTTGCAGAGTTCAAATCCGCTGCCGTCGGAAAGATTGATATCGAGCAGTACAAGAGAAGTCTCGTTTGCCTTCAGGAATTCTTCCGCCTCTCTGCCCGAATACACGGCCTTGGTCTTAACTTCAAACATGTTGAAGTATTCGCACGTGTTATTTGCGAGTTCTTTCTCATCATCTATTATCAGACAGTCATATCTCACAGTTCGTCTCCTTTATTCTTTATCTCTTCCATTCCAGATGGTTTGTCACGGAAAAGGCGGATCCCCTTTTCTTTTACTCCAAAATCCTTCAGATCTATCGCAATGAACCGGTCACCGTCTTTATCCTTAAAATAATAAGCTTTGCCTGACGGCATCCCGTCTCTGTCCGACAGCTCAGGGAACAGCTTGTCTATCTCTTCGGAAGTGTAAAACATGTTCAGCGGAGAACCGGAAATGACGTGTAGAAACTTCGCATCCTTATCGTATTGTTCTCGTACATAGTCGATGACTTCATATTCGCCTGTTGCCTTCCAAGTTCCGTCATCAGAATCATAATCACCGATATGTACTTTCTCTTCCGAATATACGAGGACTTTTCCGATGCCAAATCCTTTAATGTCATGTTCGTTAATGACTTCGGCATATTCCTTGGCAGCATTCTCGGCATCTGTTTCCGTGGCACGTTCCTTGAATCTGATATATGAGTTTTTTTCTATCTTAATGCCGTATTTATCCTCGAGCTCTGTGATCTTGTCTTTGGCATTGTTCCAGACATAATCCGAGTAGAGTTCAGGGAAATCGGATCTTGTTTGTTCCGAATATCCGAAAATACTTCCGTCTAATCCGAAGGAGATCATTTTTGAAGTGACCTTGTATTCGATCCCGGTATCAATGTCCCTCAGACAGACCGTTCGTTCTTCATCATTTCCGCTTCCCTCATGTTCTTCACTGATAAACTCACAGTCGCCGTAATTCTGCTGCGCATAACGGATCAGTTGCTTTTTTCCGGATACCTTGCACGATGTGAGGAACAAAATTGAAATCATTAACAAAAGACTTATCACTAAGGCTTTGTCAGATCTTTTCATTGTCATTATCTCTCCCTTATTTCCCTATTCCGATCGATAACAAAAAGATTTTACTTCAAAAAGACTGTTTATGCCAATTTCAACCGATCTTCTCAAGAAGTTCAACGGCATTTTTCTTGTATTTTGTATCGCCGCCTCTTGAAGATGCAAATAACAACGGCTCTTTAGCTTCTTCAGTTTTGCCCGTAAGATAAAGCAATTTTCCATATGCATAAGAGCAGCTGACCCTGGTTAGAAGCGGATGCGGATCTGTGCTTTGGAGTATTTCACTGAAGTATTTCATTGCTTCATCGTAATCACCGTCATTGACACGCAAAGTGCGCCTGCACTCTGCTTCCATCTCATCAATTATTTTCTTTTCTTTAAGATTCTTTTCTTTAGCGGCTAAAGCAGCCAGGGTATCTGCTTCATTTATTGCATACTCTAGTTCTTTGTTGTTGAAATAGTAAGAAAACATACGTCTGTGATAGATCGGCATATGCATTTTCAGCTTTATGTTCTTACAGCTGGCATATAAGGAATCGTAATCACCAAGAACTTCATATCCGACAGACGACAGGCAGGCATACATGGACTGGTCAATTTTATCGCGTCTTGTTCCAAGCAGTTTTGTAAGTGACTCAATATAAAGACCAACGTTGCAATTATGCAGATGCGAAACAACTTTCGTTTGAAACTTCTTGTTCGCAATCTTCCTGAGAATGAAGATCGTTATCACCAAAACAGCCATTAAGGCAGCAAACAAAAGTATTTCCTTGCCGGGATTCCGGCTCACTGATACCGCCCCAATGACAATGCATAAAACCGCGACAGCAAAATATACGGCTGTGAATCTCTTATAGACCGTAAATGAGATCATTTAACTCCTAACCGATACCAAGTGCTTTTGATGTGCGCCTGATGACATAAGATTTTGTATTCCACCATCCGTCATAATCGTAGTAATAACGAAGATAAGCTATTCCCTGAGATCTGCAGTCATTCCTGACTTTATAAGGATTGCTGCGGCTTGATATGACTTCAACCACGAGCTTTTTGGCTCCGTCCTGGCTGAATGTGAAAAGCATTGCGCTGCCATTCCTTACGTCTTCCTTATCAATCTGATAAGAAGAGAAATTCTCCGTAAAGACCTTTGTGAAATAGTCACGGTAGTTAAGGCCTGAATTGAACTGATTCTCTTCAGAAGGCATGACAGGACCCCATGAATCACCCGAAGGTCCGCCGTCAACAAATTCCTGTGCGGGAGTGACATTATACTGAGGCGCAGGAACAGAGTTCTGAGCTACCGGCTGTTTTTGTGAATCGTTTATCTGGCCGTCGTCGATTATGTCTCCAGCAAGGTTCTTCATCTGCTTCAATGCATCATCTATTTCTTTGCCACCGTTACCGAAAAGATTCGAAAATAAACCCATGATTGCGCCTCCTTAACTTTTATTAATAAATCGTCCGATGAACTAATTCTATTAGATAGATATACCGTCCGCAAGACAATAAAAAAGCACCAGTCAAATGACTGGTGCTTTGGCTCCTCAAACAGGACTTGAACCTGTGACATTTCGGTTAACAGCCGAACGCTCTACCGACTGAGCTATTGAGGAATTTAATCCGGCAGCAATCTATCTTCCCGGGCCGTTGCCAGCCGAGTATTGTCGACACGGGTGAGCTTAACTTCTGTGTTCGGAATGGGAACAGGTGTGGCCTCACTGTAATAACCACCGGAATGGTTGAGAGTCTTATACCCTCAGGACTGCATAGTGAAACTAAGAAAGACAAGAGAAGGAAACTGAAGAATCCTCTCAAAAAACATGCCTTGAATTGTGACTTCAAGTAATTGAAATCGAACATAACTTGTGGTCAAGTCTTCGGGCATTAGTACCGGTAAGCTGAATGCATTTCTGCACTTACACGCCCGGCCTATCAACTGGTAGTCTTCCAGTGCCCTTATCAAAAGAGGGAAATCTCAT